>Ga0115000_10002101_pt1 | contig 17439 bp, 13 predicted proteins | sample ArcticOcean_MG_C_6_FD_89690 | JGI IMG/M metagenome (GOLD analysis project Ga0115000, IMG submission 89690) | Marine microbial communities from western Arctic Ocean - ArcticOcean_MG_CB8_128 | ecosystem: Environmental > Aquatic > Marine > Oceanic | place: Arctic Ocean: Canada Basin | collected...
GCCGCCTAACAATTTGCACATCTCGGATATTTCAATCCCGGAATCCCCCGCCGCCGGCCCGCTCGGGTTGTTATAAATCGCCAACAACTGTTCCTGCAACGACCCACCCGCATCTGGGTTGTTGCCCTTGTACGTCCTCGTCGGCGCGGCGAACCCGCATGACTTCCCGTCCTTCTCCACCACCGTCTCCGCCCACGGCACCTCGTATTTCCCGGCGACCATGTCTTTCATGAACGTGTACGGACAGTCTCTCGCTCCCCCCGAGACGGCGACGTAACCTCTGTGTCCCAGTTGATACGGGTTATTCTCAACCCCCCACGTTGCCCGAGCCTCTCTGACGAGATCCGGACGTATCTCCGCCGTGATAATCTCGTTCGGTCGACCCGTCGTGCCGTGCGCTAAAACCTCGCCGTCGTAGTTGACTATCATCCCCTCGCCCATGCTGTCGAACGTGCCGTCGGAGCCGCACATGCACACGTTGACTGTCGCCATCAGGTTGCAAAAAGCGTTGGAACGGTTGGTGTACCTCCACGGCTCTCTGATTGGCGCCGTGTAACCCGCGGTTCGTATCATGATCTCTGCGCCTTTGTACGCGCATTCCCTCGCACACTCCGGAAACATGCCGTCGTGGCAGATGATGAGGGCGAGGATGCACCCTTTCGGTCCGACGCACGTGGGTATCCCCACGTTACCGGGCTCCCACGGCTCAACCGGGACCCAGGGGTGGAGCTTGCGATAGTAGAGCTTGATGACGCCCTCAGCATCGATGACAACGCCGGTGTTGTACGGCATGCCCCCTGGGTTGAGCTCCATGATGGAGAAACATCCCCAGATGCTGTTGTCGACGCACGCTTTACGAAACGCCGCGATCTCGGGTCCGTCCAGCGAACACATAATTGCCGGGTTCGTGTCCATTGACAGACCGTGGAGGGAGTACTCGGGGAACACCACGAGGTCCATCGTCGGCAAGGTTCGTCGCGCCTTGGCCACCAAGTCGACGATACATTGGGTCTGCACGGCGAGGTCAATGGGAGTGACGACGTTGGGAAGCTGGAGCTGTACCACCCCGAAGACGACGCCGTTCGGGGACTTGTTGAGGCCTCCAAGGCCACCGGTGGACATGATGTAGAAGAAGCGCACGCGGTTGACTCACTCACTCGATCATACTGCGCGTGAGTTAGCAGTCAGTCCGAGCGGATATGATACACGTGCGTGCCTTGTTTTGATGAGAGGGGAAATTCTGAAGAAGAAGAAGAAGAGAGAGCAGAGTTCGTTGCTTTTGTGAGACACCTAAATAGAAATCTACGCATCAATACGACAAACTATAGAGCTAAACTTTACTAACGTTGTTATCGTCATACTACTACTACTACTACTACTACTACTCATATACGTTTGCTCATATCATTACTCCCAAGGCAACGATACTCGCTTGATCATAGATTTTACCGAACCCGCCTTTTTCGATTTTGCACGCTTACACACCGACAGGGCACCTTGCATTTCCGGACATCTCGCTTCGTACGGAGCACCAACAGCGAATGGGTCTCTGAGTTTTCTCTTTTCAGATAACGGAGCTTCGCACCCGTACGCATCTTTCTCGAATAACCTTCTGACCTTGACTTCTCCTTCCACGAACTGTTTCTTAAACGACATCACCTCGGGCGTTCCGACGAACGCAAACCTTACGCTTGGTATTTTTAGCGCCTTGGCGTGAAGCTCTTCGAATCGCTCTCGCTTGAAGTCGTAGCCAACCACGGTCGTTTTCATCGGATACTTCCCCGTCAACTCGTAAAACCGACACATGGAAAACATCAAATTTTCAAAACTATCTCGAGCGTACTCCTCCGTAAACGCTCTCTTCTCTACGCTCATCTCCCCAAACCAGTTATACGCTCGCGAAACTTGCCAATAGGACGATCCTTCGCTCACTTGACCGCCTAACTTTCTCGTTTTACCACCACTAAACAATAAAATTGCCTTTCCATCTCGTGCGGCTGTTTCGACGCCGACTTTAATCTGTTCGACCAAAGCGTTTGCCGTTCCCGCGTGCATCTGATACTCTTCTAGAAACCACGAATTTTCCTCTCCAGCGCGCATGTAATCGCTCCCAGAGTACACGGAGTGTCCAGTGACTATCACTAAGTTATCGTACTCAGGAAATGGAAACATGTTATCCTCTCCGTCCAAGAGAGAGTGGTGGTATTTGTTCGTTTTCTTATTGTTGTTGCTATACCTTTTACCACCACCTGTTTTTGATGTCGACAATACACTACCCGGGTGATCCTCGTCCTCGTTCCCGTCCTCGAAGACGACTTTCACGACTAGCCATCGAAAGAACAAAGCAACGACGAAAAATCGCACCACCTCGAACGCCACTCTCGCTTTCTTTTGCGTGAAGAGAAATAAAAAAAGTTGCCGCATGTGCGTCCCTCCGGGTGGGAGGAAACTCTTCTCTTTCGTTCGATATTTATTTTCATCGTTATCGTCTATAAACGAGTGCGACGCACCACCACCAGACTCTGGATCGTTCGTCGTGAAAGTGCTCGCGTTCACACCACCACCTTGACCACTACCACCACCGATGTGCGTGGGAAGCATAGTATGACTCCTCCTACTCCTCCTCTTTACTACGTGATGATGATGACGCTAAAAGAAATTCTGGCGAAGAAACTTGCAATGGGGGGTTGAGTGCAATTTTGACAGACAGACGAACACACACCACTCGCACAAAACAAATTACCCACAAACCACAACACACACTTTACAAAACGAATGAAGAAGAAGAAGAAGAAACGCAGCAAATACACATAATAATACACATATATATTTATACTCTACTGAAGATAACAACATCATCATGGTATTCAGCGCGAAGAAAGGGTTCACTTCGCTCCAAGCGGCGGCGTTTAGCGCGCAACTCGTGTTGACATGTTCCGTCTCCCTTTTGACGCACGCGACGATATCTCCGAACGGGAAATACGCGTATAAGACGGTCACGATACCATTCTTCGCGGAAGTGACGAAGTTAGCCTTGTCTTCCACGTTCTTTTACAACGATTACGTCCAATCGAACGGGCAGTTACAAATCGAGAGGAGTTCGCAAACCGTGTTAACTGCGGCTGTCCCGGCGTTGTTGTACTTCGTCTCGAACAATCTGAACTTTATCATCATACGCGAGCTCGGAGCGACGAACTTTCAACTGTTGAACAACTTGAAAATATTATCGACGGCTATATTCTTTCGCATAATCATGAAAGTAGATTTGAATAAATTACAATGGAGAATGCTCGTGTTATTAACGATAAGATGCACGGTGTCGCAACTCGGCCAAGGCAAGGACGGACACGTCTTGGTCGGGAGCGCGCTAGGATACGGATTGAAAGTATGCAACGCGTGTTTAACCGCGATGAGTAGCGTTTTCTGCGAGAAGTTTCTGAAACACTTGCCGAACAACTTTCACTTTCAAAACGTGTTGTTATATTCGTGGGGGGTACTCTTTACGACCGTATCCGTGGTGTGGGACGGCGAGCTTTTCAGCAAAGGCGTGGAGGTGTTATTTAGAGGTCACACCGCGTTGACGTTTATGTTGATTTGTAATTACGCGTTCGTAGGCATAGCGACGAGTGGAGTGATGAAGTTTTTGGATAATATTGCAAAGACCTTTGCGGCGACCGGGGCGATGTTTATCGTCGCCACGTTATCCATCGTAAAATTTGGCGAGCCTTTTCGCATAGAGTTAGTCTTGGGTTGTTTAATCGCCGCCGTCGCGGTAGACGTGTATTATCACGGCGAGTTGCTCTTGGATAAGAAGAAAGACGACGACTTCCTCGACGACGAAGAGCTCGTCGTCGTTCAGGGGTCGTCCAGTACGAGTAGAGGGGAGGAAAAAAATGCGACGATATAAATAACAAGTATGCATAGCAGAAGAGAAGAGAAGAGAAAAGTACTTTTCGTTTTTTGAGAGAGATTTAGGTTTGAGTACTTTGTAAATTTTTGACTTCTCTCGCCACGGCTCCTTTCAAAGATTGCTGTTTGATTCTTGATTTGATTGCGCGCGATACTTACTCACGTCATCGGTGACATACACTCTCTTCCTCCTCCTCCTCTTGTTTGCGACGAGGATTACTGAGAAACGCCTTTTGCGGGGTATCGTTCCCATAACACGGCAAAAAACACTTTAAAAGAGGGTAGAAAAAAATGCGCTTAAAATTCTCTTCTTTGGCTTATCTTTCGCTACAATATTCCGTTCGTTATTAAAAAGTTAGTTACGTTTGACTTGCTTCCGCAACTGTAAGAACAAATGTCGTCGGGAGGCAGCGATGTACGAACGACGACGTGCTTCGATAAGTATAACTTCGCATGCGTGAATACGAACGTTAAAGATGCGGACGTTATCACCGCGTTCGCGGTCTACATCCTTCTCGCGTTTCTCCTCCTCGCATCGTTCGGACTGCTGAGGCATAATATACCCATATACTCTGGGAGGTGCTATTTGAGTTCGCTGAACGTGGCTGGAAACGCGCCGCCGCCTTTGCCGAAACTTAAGCAGCGAAAAAAAGGAAACATACTGAAGTACTGGTTTGTGCACGTGTTCGGTTGGGTGTCTCACGTCATGAACGTTTCGGATACCGAGTTGGTGAACTCGAGCGGACTGGACGCCTTGGTATTTTTACGAGTCGCACAGTTTGGAACGCAACTGTTTCTACCGATTACCGTTTTAGGACTTATTATGCTGTGTCCGATCCATTATTCTCAGTCGTTTTATATAGACTCGTTGAGAGAGACGTACGTGAATAGTACAGATGCGGTGAATTCAGGTGAAAATTATTTGATGGGGTTGACCATCGCAAATATTGAGCCTATGTCTGGTATATTTTGGGTGCACGTCCTGTTTTCCTGGCTCGTCACGTTGTATACGCTATGGTTATTAAAGCATCACTATCGCTCTTACGAATTTTTGAGGCAAGTGTATGGAAGTTCCACGGGAGAGTGTAATGTATGGAGAACAATGCATTTGCCGCAAACGACTTTGCAACGTTTGTTGCAACAAGGAACGAACGAAACGGCGGAATTTGGAATCAACGTGCTCCAACCAATAGAAAAACAAGAAGAATACGACGTAGAAAATAGGATGAGTGGCGATCAAGGCGGTCTTGACAAAACAAGTAGTGGGGATGTAGGTGATGGATCTGTGAGAAAAGGAGTAACAAACCCATTTTTATCGACGGTGTCAAAAACGCTCGCTGAGATTGCAGATATCGTTTCCGGGCCGAGCGATTACGAAGAGAACGATTATAGTAAGTTTAGCGCAAGAAGTGATGGTCGTGGTGGTATTATTGATCAGTTGCAGACACAGCGTTCGGGAATGTCTAATTTTAGTACGGGAAGTGAGGGAAGAAGAAGTGCAGTCAAAAATAATAGCGCGAATGTTGCCGATGAATCGTGGCCTATCCTTTTAGAAGCAATGTTAGGTCCAGGTCTAAGTAGATCCGTGATATCGCCAAGAACTAGCGGAGGAGGTGATTTTCCTACTCCGATGGGTAGCGAAAATAGGTTCTCAACTCCAGTGGCATCAATTAATGCGGATCCAAATAATTTCAATCGAAGATCGTCGCTCCCGACGTCGCCGACTGGTACCATGATGGAAAATAGCGCACGAGAAAGAAGTCATCCTGAGAAAAATATCGACGACAGAAAGAACATCAGCAGCAAGCTAAATAGCCCTGAATCGAATGCAAGTCCTACATCGGTTTCCAGCGACGCATCCAGAGGAAGTGAAAACACGAAAAATAGCGGAGCAAAGTTCAACATGCCCAGAGCGTCTCTGGATTTGCGATTGTCAAATTACGTCACAACGCGGCCGAAAGGTTCTGACGTAGCGAGTCGGTATCATAAAAGTGAGAAACAGCATCTGACGAAAAGAGAAGAAAGAGAGAGACGAAAGAGGCAGCTTTTTCAGGAGAGACAAGAGTTAGCAAAAAGAGACGAAGAAAACGACAGCGATACTTACAGCACTGGCACTAGGAAAAGAGTGATTCCGGCACCAATTGCGATTCCAAGACCAACTGGCCGCGAGTCAGGATCTGAAACGCCAGGTGAATTATCAACGGCGTCCTCGATGGGTCCGCTTTCGCCTTTGTCGCCACCCGATGCACTTGAGGCGACTCCAGATTCGTTTACATCGAAAAATGTGCACAATACTACTGCGTCAATCGGTGATTTACCGCTGAAATTGAGACGACCAGAATCGCCCAATCCGTTTCTGAGAATGCCATCAGCTGAAAATTTGAACGAAGGCATCATTCAAGGATTCAATAATACTAATAAAAGCGGGTCCTTTGAAAATTTAGAAAGTTCGGGTAATGTTGTGAGAACTGAACTGCAAGTTCTGCAAGAAAATATTTCTCAAATCGTTGAAGATTTCACTGATTACGATGAACTTGAGGATACGCATTCGATCGCGCATAACTGGTGGGTGGGATTAGATATTGCCGAAACAGTGTGGGCTAACAATAGCAATGTGAAAAATAGTGAAAATTTATGGGATGATGTCGAATGTGGAACTTGCGGTCAAGATGGCGAGAATAATATCCCGTGCACACCAACTCGAGCGCGCGGTGGAGGACTCATGCATAAATCGAGCTCAAAAGATATTGAACTGCAATATCTATCGCCTCATATTCGTTCTGATGATTCTTATGGACAAGATCTCTCAGATCTCGCAGAAAAAGCTATGATGAACGATAATGCTTCTTCCTCTCGAACGAGTCCACATCCTACGCCATCTAAGGGTATTTCGCATCACGTGGTCACTCCAACGAAAGGCGCTGAAGCTGCGAGCAATCTCTTATTTCCAAATCCGTCATCTGCTCAAAATACTCCTACTCGTAAGACGCATAGAAGACGACCGAGTGGTATGGATTTCGAGAATGAAAAAGTGAAAACGCAAACGATGGAGGCAGCGGCGGGAGTTTATGATGATACTTATCAGTTTGCGAAGTGCTGTCCAGTACCATCTGTTGACGACAGACGATTCGTATCGGCAGTGCATTTTGTTGACGCGGATGAATTAGAGGAAGAATTTGCGGGAGAAGGTGACTTTCAAAACAACGGAGACATTAATATTCAACAACAACGAGAAAGAATCGTGTCAGTACTCGTCCAAAATTATTGCGTGTTGATGACAGATGTTGGTGATTCGCAAGGTCGAGGGGATCCATGGGATGATCTTCAACACGTAGAAAAGTTCTTTCGCGGATTGTTTGGGGCTGATTTTCTCAGAATCATTCCCTTGCACGACCACGAACGCGTCGATTATTTGCTCACCGTGCGCGATGAAATCAAAAATTCCCGAGATCGATTAATGATGACGCGGAGAATTGGAGACATGCACGAAAGAGCCGGCACCGGATCAAAAGCATCAAATCGACGCGAACAACTCACGAAAGGGCTAAAAACGATAGATGCTGAAATATTGCGCGAGAGAAGAGCAGCCTTATTCAAAGGCCCTGGACCTTCGTGCGTGATTGCGTTTCGATCTCAATACGCTGCAGCATGCGCTGCACAGTGTAGAATTACTTCTCGAGGAGGATCCTTCCAAATCCAACCTGCGCCTGGACCGGATGATATCAATTGGCAAACTGTCTTACTGCGCAAAAAGGAGCGTAATCGCAGGTCATTATTCGTGCTACCTCTGATTGCGATTATTATTTTTATACCGATGGGAACGCTCGCCGGTGTTCTGAATACACTCTGCGCAAACGACTTGACATCATCAAGCGCATCAGAAGCAACGACGTTAGAATTTATGAACTGGTATTGCAAAAGTGAAGATGCAAGAGTCGTAAGAGTAATCGTGGGATCGATTTTACCGCCCATCTTGCTCACGCTATGGGAGACATTCATCATGAGTTTTGGATTACTTTATCTCGTCCAAGCGCAAACGACTCACGTTTCGTTATCAAAGACGGATCAGCAATTTACCAAGTTCTACTTTCTGTGGGCTTTTTTGAATATATTCCTCGGTACTGTTTCTGGGTTCGCGTTTGAACGTTACTTGACGGCGTTGCAAACCGAAGGTCCAGATGAAATGTTAACGTTGCTTGGCTCATCCTTACCTTTGACGTCAAATTTCTTCCTCATTTGGATTTTATTTCGAGGAATTTATTTACCATCGCAACGATTAATCTTCCCGCATCCTGGCGTGCTGTGTATGGCGGTGAACAAGTTTTGCTGTTGTTTGGGTTGCGCGGTCACACCACGCGACCGGACGGTGAAGTACTCGCCAAGGTCAGTTAGAGCTGGAAGAGAAGTTGGCGTTTTCGTCATGGTGATGCTCATCGGTTTGGTTTTCGCTCCAGTTGCGCCGATGATCTCGCTACTTTCGACGATTTTCTTCGTCTTCAACTTTATAATTTGGCGTTATCACATCTTATACGTCTACGACAAGACGTATGAATCGAGTGGATCGATGTGGCAAACTGTTACGGACTTGACGATATATGCACTTTTGATCGCCCAAAGCTTTCTCTCTTTCGTCTTGCTATCAAAGAGAGCTTATGCCCCTTCTTTGGTTTTGTGGGTCACCTCAGTCCCAGTTTTAATGCAAAACAAAGCAAAATTTCGCATGCGTCACGAAAAGTTGAAGTGGGCAGTACCTTTACCGCACGCCGCGGTCGCTCCGAGAGTTGAGTTTGATCCGGTCGCATATCGGCATCCGGCGTTGAATGAAAACTCTTTCGGTTGGCATCCAGATGTCGGTAAAGTTTGGAGAGGATATAGAGACGTGACGAGCAAACGCGCGTTCGGTAGAAAGTTTCGCTACAATTACTACAATCCTCCTTCGTAATTGTATGATTTGTATTTATAGTTTCAATAATAGCCTATAGCTTCAATATATGTGTACGTGTAGCACAAACACGAGAGCAATTTGTAATTTGATTTGATATTTTGAAGATAAAGAACTCTCCAGAAAAAAGACATCCATCGTCCTGTCTGTGACGAGGAGGTCGAGGACGATGACGACGACGACGATGTTGACTTCTCGCCTCGCGAGTCACTCTGTCTCCTCTTCGTCCTCTTCTCGAGTTGCTGCCGTCGCCGATAGAAGAGCAGCTCAACCAACGAGATACGATTCCAATTGGAAACAACAACAACAACGACAACCATTTCCCCCCCGGCCACTGAGGAAAGCAAAGTTGCTCCTGAGTGGTAGCGATAGCAGCAAAATAGAAGTGAGAATACAAAGGAGAAGAGCATTTGTTCGTAGTAATACTAATGACGGTAGTAACAACCACCAACATCTTGAGGAGAAGGAGGAGCGGGAGGAGGAGGAGGGGGAGGAGGATTTTGAAAAGAAAACGAGAGAAGAAGGAAAAGACTGGGAACGAAAACTCTTTAATATGGACGATGGAAATGAAAGTATTACTATTGGAAAAATATGGGCAGTACCGTGGTCTCTGTCGCACGTCGTCGTGGTCATGATGCTCTGGATGATTCTATTTCTGTGGGTCGGACAGTCTTTTGTACCTTGGGCGACATTCCATATGGGTTTCGACGCAGAGGCGCTGACAAGTCGAGGCGTGGCGCTGTACTCTTTGTTTGCGGATATCGCAGCGTGTGTGGTTGGGATATTTTGCGTGTGGTTCGGGACGAGAAAGTATCAAGAAGAGTTGAAAAATACGAATTGGTTTCGGGTTACGTTTGAATCAGTCGAAGAGTTCAAACGGTGTTCGAAAGAGACTCTTTTGTTTGTGGCGACGTTTCCTCTCGTGAATCTCGTCGCGGAACTGAACTCAAAACTGTGCGATTATTTTGCAAACGGTGGAACAATTTTTAGCTTACGCGGCATCTTGACATCTTTATTCGGAGGTAATGGTTCCAGTACTCAACTGACAACCACTCCAGTGGTGGTAAATCCATCAAATTTTGAGCGCGTGGCTATGAGCGGAGACGGCGTCTCCGTATTATTCTACGCCGTCTTAGTCGCTGTGGTTGCCCCTATTTGGGAAGAGGTAATCTTTCGCAGCTTTCTCATGCCATCTTTGACGAAAAAGTGGCGCGTATCCACCTCCATATGTCTTTCTAGCTGTATATTTGCTCTGGCACACTTTTCGATGGACCGTTTCCTCCCACTCACGGCGCTTTCCGTAGCGCTCAGTATTCTTTACGTCCGAACTCGAAACGTCGTCGCACCTATCGTGCTTCACGCCTTGTGGAATGCTGCGGCTGTTTTAGAAGCCACGGACGCGTTTGATGTTTTGTTAGAGGGTTTGTTAGAAGCGTTGGGTGTTTTAGTTGGAGCTTAAGAGAAGAGAAGAGAAGAGAAGAGAGTAATAGTAGTAGTAGTAGTAGTAGTATTAGTAGTAGTAATAGTAGTGGTTAAATTTCGAAGCATTTTTTTAGACCAAAAAAGCAAGCTTTTTGCCCGCCAAAATTTTATAATTCTTCAAGACTGGAAGGAAACCAAAAGAACCGATTCTTCACACCTCATTCATCGAGTAGGATTAAAGAAAGAGAAATTAAAACATGGCAGGATATATCGGCGGAACGTTTTCGTTGATTAGTTCAACCGCCCGCGTTCGATACACTGGAATTTTAGCGGAAGTCAATCAGACCGACGGATCGATCATATTGAATAATGGTGCGTTTATTCTTTCGTAGTTGAAAATTCTTGGTCTGGATCGAGAGAGAATGAACGAATCGTCTCAAAGGAGAAGAGGAAGAATACTACTAATACTACTAATAAATCGTCTCAGTTGTTGTCGTTGTTGTTGTTCTTTTTCTTTATACACTCTCTCTCTTTTCGCACTCACACGTATCTCTTTTTCTCTGTTCACGATGATGATGATTGATAACGATACTACTAAAAACAGTGTTGAGTCACGGCACGGAAAACCGAAGAAGTTTGGGGAAACCGGCGATTCCGCCCTCTCAGGAGGTCCACATGGGGATTCGTTTTCTCCAAAACGAAATCGAAGATATTGTTCAGATTCAAGAAATGGAGAGATATACAACCAGACACGGCGTCCCGGATGATTTGAGTCAATCTCAACAGGGGGTATTCCAACAGCAACAACCACCGCCACAGCAGTATCAACAACAGCAATACGGTGGCTGGGGACAACCTCCCCCGCAACAACAAACGCCACAACAACAGTATCAGCAACAAGGATATCAACAACAGCAACCACCACAACAAGGATTCGGACAGGCACCGCCTCAAGTACAGCGGCAGCAGCCAGCTGGATTGGTACCGCCACCGGCGCGACCAGGAGCTGTTCCGGCGCAGTCAGCGCCGGCGCCGGCAAGAGTCATGGAAGCGGCGAAACCGGCATACGTGAAACCGACGAGTTTCGCCGCTGCCGCGCAAGCTGGTTTGCCAACATCGAAACCAAAGCCACCGCCACCAGATAGACCAGCACCGCCAGGTGGTAGAGGTGCTGGGGGAAGAATCCCACAACCAAGAGGTGCGGGTGGCAGAGGTGGCGGTCGATTTGGTAACGTATCGAACCAAAACTTGCCTCAAAGCGCGGTTGTTCCGACTGAAGCTTTTGATTTCGAAAGCATGCTTTCTAAATTTGACAAAGCTAGAGAACAAACGGCAAACGATCTTGGCGTCGCAAAATATGAAAAGGACGACTTCTTTGATACCATGTCCTCGGATGCGACGCAAAAAGAAAACAGAAGTGCGCACTTTCAAAGAATGGCGGAACAAAGAAAAGTTGATTCGGAGACTTTTGGAAGAGAAGGCGCGACGCATACGAGCGTTCACGGTCGTGGAAGAGGTCGTGGCAGAGGTCGAGGCCGAGGAGGCCGAGGAGGACGCTATTAGAAGATCAAAAATTATTTTTGTTCTGTGTTTGTGTTGTTTAAATATATATTACAAATACTGCCCTCCCAATCGATTCCAAACAATTTCTCTATTTTTATGTGTGTATTAGTAGTAAGCTTCGGAGAGGGCAAAGCGATTTAACGATACAAAGACTCGCTTTGCAAGTTCTTTGCAATTTCTTTTTCCCACTTGTCTCCATTCGCCAACAACTTTTCCTTATCGTACAAAAGCTCCTCGTGACTGTACGTCGCGTATTCAAAGTTTGGTCCTTCCACAATCGCGTCTACCGGACACGCCTCTTGGCAAAAACCGCAGTATATGCACTTGGTCATATCGATGTCGTACTTTGTCGTTCTTCGCGATCCATCTTCTCTTTCTTCCGCGTCTATGGTAATCGCTTGCGCCGGACAGATGGCTTCGCACAATTTACACGCGATACATCTCTCCTCCCCGGTTGGGTATCTTCTCAACGCGTGTTCCCCGCGAAACCTCGGCGAGAGAGGACCTTTTTCGAACGGGTAATTTATCGTCACCTTGGTATCGAAAAAGTATTTCAACGTTAAACTCATCCCTCGAAAAAGTTCGGTTAAGAACAACGTGTTCGCGGACGCGTCCACGATGGAGGTTAAATCCGTCGCCACTGGTTTGTCCGACAAAGCTTTCGTCTGTTCCGGCGTGACGATCTCATTATTATTTTTTTGATCGTTTTTCAAAGCCGATGACGACGGAGAGGAAGAGAAATGTCTTCTCTTCTCGTTACTAAAATTAGTGTTGGAATAAAGAAGACTCTTTTCGGAGGAGCTGCTGATCCACGATGAAGAACACAACGACTTTGAGGACGACGCCGAAGCGTGGCTGGATAATCGTCTCAAAAGCGTCGATGATCGGAGCATTTCTTCTATCTATTTTTATTCTTTATTATTCGTCGTCCGTCGTCGTCAATGCTTTTATGAGGAGGAAGAAAGACTTTTTGGGGGTTTCATCAAAAGGGTGAAAACCCCACAAAATTGGAAATTTTCTACAAAAGGGACGGAGAGAGGAGAAAAATATGTACGAGTTTCGCGAGAGAGTAGTAGTATTATTATTATTAGTATTATTATTAGTTTTATTACACAAAAACAAAACGCATCCCTGCATAAACAACAGGCAACAACGCGAGGATTAACTTCCTACTTGTAACTTATCGATTAAGCTCGAGTGCATCTTTTCTAGCTTTTGTAACTGATCGTACACGGTTAAAATCTTTTGAGAGTTGATTTCCAAGACTAAACCGCCGACGACGGTTTCGTCCAAAACCGTGTACGCTTTCGGAGAGTTGAAAATCAAGTCTAACTCGCAGACGTTCTCAAATACTCTGTCCAAGGTTTCCACGTACACTTGAATCAAATCGAGCATGGCTAATTCAGATTCCGATCGGTCGGAGAGGATGCAAAAATACAAAGTCGCAAAGTGTCTGTAGACGAGCTTCGTATCTGGGCCGAAGGTATTGCTATCGTCCACGAACGAACACAAATGGTCTGGACGCGAGGTGACGATCTTATACACGGTTTGACACAGCTCGGATTGCTTATCGACAGCCTGTTTTTGTTGTTGTTTAGAAGAGAAGAAGTGGATATATATATCAGTGAGAGAGGAGAGAGAACGTTTTTTACGTGCTGTGTGCAAAACAAAAATTCTTTCTCTGATGACGAACACAACAAAGAGATTATAACACATATATACTAAAAGAGACGTACCAGCTGTTCGTAAAATCTGCACAGTCGAACCATCGCGTGGTTATTCACCACGATAAACGCTTTGATCATCTTCCAAAATCTTCTCTCTTTCTCTCGTTTTTATTGCTCAATTTGTAAATTTTATGGTGCGCGTGTTGTACTCAATTCAATTTTCGATGATGCGCAAACTTTCTTCTTCTTCTTCTTCTTCTTCTACCAAAAAAAGAAAAGAATAAACTCTCTTCTAAACGACCACCACCGGTTTTGAAGAGGATTTTGTCTTCTTCTTCTTCTTCTTCTCGTGTATTTGTGTGTGTATATATAATCGAAAGAGAGAGAGGGAGAGAGAGAGAGGGAAATTTTGCTCTGCAGAGAATGAAGAAGCCAAACACAGCGGCCCGAAAAAGGATGAAAAAATGAAGAAAGATCAATCTCTTCTCGAGACAAAAACCGCACTAAAAATATAAAGATAGATAGAAAATGTTGGGAAGACTGATGACGGAATGGCTGACGAGCGCGCAGTGCGAAGAAGCACCGGAAAAGGTACGACGGAAGACCGTTTTTGCTGAAGATAGTTTTTGCTTTTCTTCTTCTCTCTTTCGCGACAATAACGCGACTTTTTAAAGCGAGGAGGAAGCTATGACTCCTCTCTGTCCCATCAGGGATGGATCCAAACGCTTCAACCTCTTCTCTCTTTTTTATTCTTTCTTTTGAAAGCATTTGAGAGAAGAAGCGCATCAATATCATCATCATCATCATCCAAAGGCTTTCTTTTACGCGAAGACATCATCGCAGCACTTCTTCGTCCACGATGAGTAGAAAGGAGTGGTCTGTTTCTTTTGTTGCAAAGTAGAAAAGAGAAAGAGAGAAACGAATCCTCTCTCTCCTCCGCGAAGGGAAAGGAGGAATCGTGATTTTGGGCGAAAACAAGAAGAAGAAGAAGAAAGGGCTTCCTTCCTCCAAAAAGGAGAAAAATGCGCCATACTTATTTTACTAACACGATTTTTCAAACTCTCTCTCTCTCTCTCTCTCTCTCTCATATATACTATTCAAAAACAGAACGAAGAGGAACAAGTAGCAGCAGAAGAACAAGTAGCAGCAGAGGAAGAGCCAGAACAAGAGGAAGAAGCATCGTCTGAAGATATTGTGGTTAAAACTACGCCGTTCGACCCGAGGTTCCCGCAGCAAAATCAAGCGAAGCATTGCTACACGCGATACAACGAGTATCACAAGTGCGCGGCTGAAAAGGGAGAAGAAGAGTGCGCTTCTATGGCGAGATTGTACAGATCTATTTGTCCGGGAGAATGGGTGGACAAATGGAACGAAGAACGCGACAATGGAACGTGGCCGGGACGCTATTAAACACACGCACTTGTATCACGAAAAACTATATCATCATCATCATCATCAAATTTTTCTATATTATCGCATCCACCTCCCGCTGGAAATCCATTTCATTTGCATGTACGCTCTTTCGTAGAACGCTTCGAGAGAATCCAGCGCTGGTCGAACGTCTACGTGCATTGCTATCGGTCCAACCTCGAGAGAGGAAGAATCGCCCTCGCCTCGCGGAGGAACTTTGGCATTGTAGAAATCTATGACGTACCGAACGTCTTCACCGTTCCTATCGATTATCCAATCGTGTCTATCAAAAGGTAACTTATACCCGAGCGCGTTCAATAATCTCGCTTTCGGGGAGTAATCTCTTGGTTTCCCCTTAAACCGCAAAAGAGAAACAGACGCGTTGTTTGTTTCTTCCTCGCCTGGATCTCCTCCTCCTCCTCCTCCTCCGCTAAGCGTCTTCGGATGAAACTCTTTCTCCCACTTTAGAATTTCTTGCCAACACCTCTCGTTGACGACGTTGTGAATTTTAACCACGTTGTCGATGTCTGTTTCCGGTGGTTGCCACCCTTTCCGTTTAATCGCTTCGTAAAACATCTTCGGCGAAGGATACGTCCAATTTTTTGTTCTGCTCTTTTCATCTTGTTGGTGTTTGGGAAGGTCCGTCGCGCGCTGAGAAATTGGAATCGAACTCGTCTCTCTCAGCTTACTCAGTTTCGAAATTCCCGACGAGGACGACGAGAATGAAGATCTCCTTCTCGTTTCCTCTATCTTTTTTCTTCTGTCGTCATCGTCCTCGTCGACGCCGTCGTCCAAATTCTTCGGCATAAAGTTCGCCTCCGAAGTCGTTGTTTTCCCGTTGTCTTGTTCTCGCGCAGAAGAAGAAGAAAAAGAAGAAGAAGAAGAACTGGCGACTTTAGCGAAAAGAGACGCCGCTCTTTGCTCCCTTCTTTCCAGAGACTCCTCTCCACGACGAGCTGGTTTGGAAGATTGGGCGCCCATGATATCTCTCTCCCCTTTCAAGGAAAATCTGAAGTGTGGGATTTGCGTAAAAATTGTCTGTGTGTGTGTGTGTCTAACTAAAGCTATTCTATAACTTTGTTTTTCTAATAAGTTCCTATTTTCATCGAAGAGAACCAGCAGCAGTTTCTTTGAAACAAAACCCTTTTGAAACGAGACGACTTTGGTACCACGAGCAAGAAGACGCGGGAACGACCGAGGACAACGACGACGACGGCTTCGAGGAGGATTTCAAGACGATCCTCGCGAAGACGTTTCCTTTTACGTTTTTGCGCGTTCCTCTTCTTTCTTCTTTTTCTTCTGCTTCGAACAGGCCGTTGAGATTTCTCTTCATCGCGAAGCGATTGCTCAGTTCTGCTCTTAGTGCGTTCTTTTGATCATCGTTCTCATCGTCATTATCAGCGGCGTCTTCGTGTTTTAAAAATATCCAAATCTTTTGCGAAGTGCGCGAAGGATTCGTTCGCAAGCCGGCGACGTGCGGCATCACCGCTCTCACTATTCTATTCGCCGCCGATTTCGTCTTCTTTTCGCTCTGTGCTTCTTCTTCTTCTCCTCCTTCTCCTTTCGTCGCACTATATCTCACGTCTTCTAAATCGATGATGTACGTTTCAACCGGTCGATTCACAGTCGCGCCAAAACACACCGCCACTCGCTTCACCGGTTGTCTCGACGCGAACTCTTCTTCGCTCAGAGACTCCATCAAGCGCTCGGTTTGCGCAATCTGATTGAATAACTTCTTCTCCGATCTCTTGCTGCTCTTTCTTTTCCTCTTCTTCTTCGTTTTCTCCTTTGCATTCTCTTCGTTTGGATCCTCCTCTTCTTCTTCTTCTTCTTCTTGTTCTACTCTCCGCAGCGACACCAAATCTGCAAACATGAGCGGAATTTGGTTTCTGTTGAAGAGCAGAAACTTTACAATCTCTCGAACGATGTGCGCGACTGTTCTCGCCGTCAGCAGCGCTTCCTCCTCCTCGAAATTCGGAATCCGGAACGGTCCTATTTCCGAGAGCGTTTCTCTCCCGTCGTCCTTTTTCCTCTTCTTCTTTTTCATCGTCAAAGTCTCTTTCTCCTCCTCGTCGTAAAAACTCATTTTTACTCCTTTTCGCAAAAGCTCGTCATCGTGTCGTCGTCGTAATAGTACTACACATTTTCTCTCTTCTTCTTCTTTGTCTTCTTTGTTGTCTTCTTCGTCGTAACATCATCATTCATTTCATCTCTCTCTCTCTGTCTCTTTCTCTCTCTCTCTCTCTCTCCTTGTGAAAAAGTGTTGTTTGTTCGTTCTAAAAAAAAGAGGGGAACAGATCTCGAGAGAAAAGAGAAAAAATTTTGAAGAAAAAAAATTAATTCGAGAATGCAGAAAAAGCAGAATTTTATTCTTCTTCTTCTTCAAAACAAACAGAACACGCAACAAACTCTTCTTCGTACTGAATTAAGAAGAGAATGCAAAGTGTTTCTTCTCTTCTCGGGACTCAGCGCGCTGCTTTGGTCGCATCAAATCCTCTTTCAAAGAAGAGGTGTTGCAGTAAAAGC
>Ga0115000_10002105_pt1 | contig 17434 bp, 15 predicted proteins | sample ArcticOcean_MG_C_6_FD_89690 | JGI IMG/M metagenome (GOLD analysis project Ga0115000, IMG submission 89690) | Marine microbial communities from western Arctic Ocean - ArcticOcean_MG_CB8_128 | ecosystem: Environmental > Aquatic > Marine > Oceanic | place: Arctic Ocean: Canada Basin | collected...
GCTTCTAACATTCCCCCGTTTTTAGAAGAATAAATTCTAGAACGAAGTGCTCTCCTTTTGTGCGGCTGGCAAAAGCAGAAGAGTTGGCCCACTTCTAGAAGCAAAAGTAGAAGGATTTGGACAGAACTAGAAAGTGCTTGGGTTTTACCGTAAAATGCAAGCACTTTTGCTGTTGTACGAAAAGGGGATGATGGATTTGACATATGCGATGATCAGTGCGCTAAGCGGCCGCTGTGCACAGGTGGACACGTTCATAGCAAGGCGGAGCGTGTCCCTCTGCGCACGCGTTGGGCCTGGCAAAACGAACTACCGCGGCGTGTTGGAGTCACCTACTGTTCAGAGGACTTTCGAACCACTCCACCACCCCCTCGCGGATGCGCATGGCAAGAACCACATACACCCTTCATGCGTGTGCACATGCTTGGATTTTCCTTACGTGCTGGTGGTCCTTTATGGCAAGGGCAATGGCATCTCACAATAGCTCGCTTGTGGGCTCTGGCTTCGCGGATCTTCGGGCGAGTGCTCCTTCAGCATCGGAACTCGTACGCTCCTTCACGGCACCGGAGATTGTATGGACCGAAGATGGAGCCACATGCGGGAGCATTCAGAACGCCGCCAACAGACTCGCCGAACTATCGCAAAAGTGGCAGGCAATCCCTGTCGACTGCGGCAATGCCTGCTTTGGTTGCACCGCGGGCGAGACCTGCTGTTCTTCCCGAGGACGATGTGAGCGCGGCGTCTGCGTTTGCCGAGGCGGTGCCCATGGGATCGACTGTTCTGAAAGTCCCCGACGCAATAAATTGAGGAATTTGTCCGCTCACCCGCGACCAGCTGGCTTCCGCATCTACGTCTACGATCTTCCTGGCGAGTTTTCCATTCGGCCGTACGCGTTGCGTTCTTGTCGGCGAGCAGATACAAGCATGTACAGTGCCGAAGAGCGATTTCTCCGAGTGCTGCTCGCCGATAAGCGCGTTCGTACCACCAACCCCACCGAAGCCGATCTTTTCTATGTTCCAACATTTACAACATTCGGCCCTGCCGGCAATGTGGGGTGTGATCGCGCTAGGCTGCTATTAATTCAACGATATATTGCAACTCGATATACGTTTTGGGCTAGATGTGACGGTTGCGATCACGCATTCTTCATGACGAATGATCGTGGAGCATGCGGTCTCGGGCCTGCGGGAAAGAACTCGATCATCCTCAGCCATTGGGGACTACTTGGCCCATATGCTCCAACGATGACTGAATTTGATAAGATTGGCCGTCAGTACATAGATACGCCACAATTACTTGCAGGCATCAACTCTGCGAGATGGTGCCATTCGCCCCACAAGGACATTGTTGTTCCGCCGTTTTATGCAGGGATTGGGCAAGTGCAAGGGAGTGCTGACAACAGCCGCAGAAAGTTCCTGCTCACCTTTGCTGGTGGAATATGGGGCTACAATAATCGTCCACACAGAGGCAAGAAGAACCTGTCGTACTACTCCCTAGGCATGCGCCAAGCCTTGTTCATGAGATATTCACAGACAGCTGACCAGCGCATACGAATGATTGATCACGCAGTTCTAGATAGCATCTTCAGCCTCTCCGAATTTTGTCTTGCCCCAGCCGGGGGCGGATTCGGCATTCGACTTATGAAGGCAATTGCATTAAATTGCGTCCCGCTGATTTCTCAGCCATATGTTTTGCAGCCGTTTGAAGACCTTTTGCGATACGAAGACTTCAGCGTGCGAGTTGGACACAATGAAGTTGCGGACCTTTCCGACCATCTTCAGCAGCTTCAGCCTTTCACTGTACGAATGAGACGGCGCCTGTATGATGCGCACCGCGCCTTCTCATGGGAGCAGAATGGACTCGCTTACAATTACACCGTTCTTGCGTTGTGTTTGCGGGCAAAGGAATTGAAGTACGGCACTGCGGCCCATGCTGAATGCACACAGCTTGCTGCGGCATTGCCCTCACAGGGTAAGACGCGACTTCGACGATTTCCGAGTTGGCTCCCCCCGCAACTGAAGTCTGCCATCCGCTCTAGTATAGCCATGCGCAGCTCTCGATACCGATCTACAGGTTGATGTCAGGTCGCTGGTTCTGAGTGGGCTGAGTGCAGTCGAGAGTAACGGAATTCGTTCTAGAATATTTCCTTCTAAAAACGAGGGGATATTAGAAGCCGGGACACACTTTTAGAAATGCGAGTACCGTTTGTGTGTATGTGGAGGGGGATATTAAAAAGGGACAATGGCAAAACCCAAGCACTTTCTAGTTCTGTCCAAATCCTTCTACTTCTAGAAGCAAAAGTAGAAGGATTCGGACATAATTAGAAAGTGCTTGGGTTTTACGTCGCACACAACCTTGTGATTCTTGACTGGTACTCGCATTTCTAGTTGTGTGTCCCGGCTTCTAACATCCCCTCGTTTTTAGAAGAAAATATTCTAGAACGAAGTGCTCTCCTTTTGTGCGGCTGGCAGAAGCAGAAGAGTTGGCTCACTTCTAGAAGCAAAAGTAGAAGGATTTGGACAGAACTAGAAAGTGCTTGGGTTTTACTGTGAAATGCAAGCACTTTAGTAGGGTGATGGTATTGTCCCAGAGAGAAAACGGATGCGCTTCAATGGGACTGGTGGTCTCGCCGTGCCAGGAAAATATATATGTGTGTTGTTTGCGCTCCAGATCATGTCGTTGGAGTACCAATAAATTCCTTCGGTTGCATCTGCAAACTCAAACGGCGTAATTCCGAAGGTTGCTACAAGGGCGAGTAAAAACATTCGGTGTAAATTTGACACTGTGAAGATGGATTCGTTCACAATGACAAATGCCGTGCAACTTTACTTATCTGTCGCTTGTTTCTCGGCCGCTAGCGTGCGCCCGCGTTCCCCCTTTGCCCAAACGTTGGCGCACCGCGCGCCATGTCCAGCCACGCCGAGCCCCGGAGCGTGTGGTTGTTCCGGTTGCCAAGTCGCGTTGTTAGCCAGCGGCCCAAGGCTTGCGGTCCAACAGCATGTACGCGCGCGAGGCGCTGGCGTTCGGCCGACGGTGCAGACTCTTGATAGTCACCCCGTGCGCGGTCCCAGGCCAATGCGCCAAGCGGGTTGTTGGGAGCGACATCGCCCATTTTTGCTTGGCAGGGTTGTCGAGCCTGTTGCCCAGATCCCTAGTCGGGAAGAGCCCCACCTTTGCAATCGTCGCCGACGCCGTGGTCGTCCTGACAATCTCGCATCCACACTCAAAGTAACGATGCGGAAGGTCGGCGCAGCAAATGTCGCCACCGGGAGACGTGGACAGCGGCGTCCCCCCTATGGCCGCCATGGTTGTGAGCGCGCCGCGGGGGATGACCCACATGACGTCGCCCGAGTTGCTAGATTGGTAGACGGTCGTTTCGTTGAGGGTGCTCAGCCAATGCTTGGGGAAAGGAAAGTAGAGTCCGTCGGGACGCACCCTCACAACCCACCGAGCGCGCTTTCTTATGCGGAGCTCGTGCGCGTGTAGCATTGCCGCGCAGTAGGCGAGCTTCACATACTGGTCGGCACGCGGGACGATGCGCCAGTCGAGGATGTTGACGTGGGCACGTGCGGGAGCAAGTGCGACGTCGTCTAAGGCGTCAACCTGACCCCTGAACGTGTCGCCGTCGTCATTACTGACCACGGCGAAGAGTGGCGCGTTAAGACTTTTACGGACCGACTCGATGCTCTGGTACACGCTCGGGACCCAGAACGTTCTTAGATACCCGGTCATGCAGACAGCTGCGTTCATGCCCCTTCCCATACCCGCGACGCCGGTTCGCTACCCCCCCAACCAGATCCACATTTTTTAGCGGGGGATCCAATGAAAGAGCTGTGCCGCTTCCGCGGAAATCGTTACCGGACCGGCGCGCAGCACGGCGTTGAGCCGAGTGAACTGCGAAAACGGTAAATGTGCGCAAGTAACCAGTGAGGCACACTGCCACGCGCATCTGCAGATGCAGCGTCCTCTGAATGTGTGCAGAAGTCGCAAAGTCGAAACCCGCGTGTTTTGCTCGTAAAAACTCTGAACTCTGAACTCAGTTCATGACTCGCGTTGTCTTCACAGAAGCGTCTTCGCACCCCTCACTCCTTGCGCCACCATGCCATCGCATCGAGTGTGCCATTTGCAAATCGCACGGGCGTTTCGACACCCCACCTCTTCCGGAACTGCACGATTGCCAGGCGTGCTTGCTCAAACTTCCAGTCGTCGAAGACGACGAAGCCACCAACGTTGAGCAATGGCCACAACCGCTCGAGCGTCGTCGTGATCGAGCTGTACAGGTCCCCGTCGACGCGGAGGAGCGCGAGCGACCGGACTGGGCCTGGCAAGGAGTCTTCAAAAAAACCCGGCAACGCGCGCGCGCGACCCCAGCCATCGAAACGCGCGGGCTTACCGTGATCGTCGCGGTAGCACCTTTCGAAGTGCGTGCCGACGGTTGCGAGCGATGCGTTGAACCGGCCTCGCGAGAAGCGAATCCTCCTGTTTTCCAGTTTCACGACGTTGTCAACATCGGCCCCAACCGCAGTCTGCACGTTTGGCAGCCCATCGAAGGAGTCTGCAAACCACGCAACCCTCGCACCGCCCGGATCGCCCAGAGCCAGGAGCGTCGCCATCACTATGGAAATGCCACCCTTAAAGACGCCCGCCTCAAGAAAGTCGCCCTGCACACCGTCTTGAAAGATGGCACGGCTCATGGGTTCGAGCATCGATGCGCGGCGGTAACAGTCCCATCTACACGCCGCGTGCATGTCACCATCGAGGTTGTTGAGTGGCAGGCGCGGCGCGTTTCCGATGACGCACCGCTTGACCTGCTCCGTAATCGACATTGGTGGGGGCGGGGTGCACAGTGCATGAAAGTTCTTGGCACACCCCAGCGTTTTAAGTAACGCATCGTCCATCGAATCCAATTGAGTAGCGTGGACGCAAGGTTTGCAACCCCCAACACCCAACACCCAACCCCAACCCCAAATCACCAATTGCAACCAATTATTCTTTGTTAGCGCGCACACACGCGCCCCGTTTAAGGGCAAGGGGAAAGGGCCTGGTTGTTCTAAAACGAGACCAGGGTGCTGGCCGCGACTTCTAAAAGTGAGGCTACTCTTCTGCTTCTGCCAGCCGCACAAAAGGAGAGCACTTCGTTCTAGAATATATTCTTCTAAAAACGAGGGGATGTTAGAAGCCGGGACACACTTCTAGAAATGCGAGTACCAGTCAACTTGGAAACATTTTTGCAAGGTTGTGTGCGACGTAAAACCCAAGCACTTTCTAGTTCTGTCCAAATCCTTCTACTTTTGCTTCTAGAAGTGGGCCAACTCTTCTGCTTCTGCCAGCCGCACAAAAGGAGAGCACTTCGTTCTAGAATATTTTCTTCTAAAAACGAGGGGATGTTAGAAGCCGGGACACACTTCTAGAAATGCGAGTACCAACTGGCACTGGTGGACAATTGGTGGTCAATGTGTGCGACGTAAAACCCAAGCACTTTCTAGTTTTGTCCAAATCCTTCTACTTTTGCTTCTAGAAGTGGGCCAACTCTTCTGCTTTTGCCAGCCGCACAAAAGGAGAGCACTTCGTTTTAGAATATTTCTTTCTAAAAACGGGGGGATGTTAGAAGCCGGGACACACTTCTAGAAATGCGAGCACTTGTGGGGAAGAAGGAATCTTGCGGAATGTGCCCCCTTGGCACACATGTGACCATGGCCGCCAAGCAGTTGGTGCGCACCTACTACACGGACCACTTCCCCGTGAATGCCATCGCCTGGCTGACCACGCGTCTGGGCGACGAGCTCGTACTGCGCGAGTGGGCCATCGATGGCGGCGAATACTACAAGCGCTACGTCACTGCCAAGGACGCCGAGGACTTTCGCGTTCGACTCAAGTCCCACTCCGGACTCGTGGCGCTGCACGCAGGGCCCGTTTGGTTTAAAAGGGTTGAAAAGCCCGCAGATAGCAAGGGGCTCCAGCTCGAGGCGCCGCATCCGCACCGTCGCGAGCTCACATTCGATATTGACCTAAACGACTACGACTTCATGGACCTCTACGAGGGTCTTCCCAACCCAAATGGGCAGACGAGACCACTGAGCCTCGAAAAGTGCGACGCCGCGTGGCCCGTTGCAGGCATTGCCATCAAGATTCTCACGCGTATTCTCCGTGACCAATTCGGCTTTGGTGATTATTTCTGCTGTTATAGTGGGCGTCGCGGCGTGCACCTGTGGGTGCTCGACGAGCGCGCAATGGCGCTCGACAACGAAGGCCGTAGCGCCATTGCCAGCTTTGTCAACCTGCAGCTGAGCAAGTGCGAGCAGCGTGCCTCGATGGGACAACTTACGTTTGCCAAGGCCTACCACCTAATGGAGACGGTGCACGAGCTCTTTGAAAACGAGCTCGTGGTCAAAATGGGCGTGCTCGACATGCTCAGTGCACGTGAAGAGTTTCTCACCCGCCTGGGGCTCGGCACGCACGACTCCATGCACAACCTGTCCGAAGAAGTTTCGCGCAAAAACAGTGGCATGGCGGCGTGGGCGTACATCAAGACCAAGGTGTACGGACATGCCAAAAAGCACTCCAAGGCCTGCGGTTGGTTTGCCGAGCGTCTGGATGAGACGGTGCTCGCCTACGTGTGGCCGCGCATCGACCTCAACGTGACCAAGGGCACCAACCATCTGATCAAGTCGCCATTCGTGGCCCACCCCAAGACGATGCGGATTGCGGTGCCGCTACGCTTCGACGAGCTGATGACCTTTGAACCGGCCACGGCGCCCACGCTCGGCAAGAAAGGGTGGCGCGAGGCGCTGCTGGCGCGCGGCGGTCAATTGGACGGCACGGGCCTGGCCGACTGGGTGTGGCACTTGCGCCCCGTGGTCGCACCACCGGTGGTGGTCACCTCACCAGACCCCATGGACGTGGACATGGAAGATTTGGTGCCAAATGGGCACAACCCAAGCGCAAGGCTGGTGCAACGGTGCGATGTCTACGGTACGCCGATTCGTTGAGTAAACGGTGTAACGGTGTGTGTCGCGTGTATGTGCGCGTGTGTGCGCGTGTCATGCTCCTAAGAACGGTGATGCATTCTTGCGGAAGGTGCACACCCTTCTTGTAACAAAAAAGAGCACCGTGGGGCCTCTGCAGCGTCCGTCACGTGCACAACTACATGGCGACTTCCAATTTTCCATCGCTGATCTTGCATCCAGTGACTCACGAAGTCTACCGCATCCCCGCGTCTGCCATTGAGCACGACTCCAACCATCCCGTTTGCATGGAATTTGACGCGTTCCAGGACATGGCCAATTTGGGCTGCATCTCGGCAGAGAGGTTTTTAAGTGCCGCGTCAAAGTCCATGCAAAACGTAAGTGGCTTCAATGTGACACAAGTGCTTGCCGTCCGCCTCAAGAATCGCGAAGTAAACGGGAGTCCAATGTATGCGTGGGCGTCGCGCATGTCCACGACGTCGCCCATGCAATGCATCGAGCGCACATCGGAATGCGAGATGGGCAAAGAGTTTGTGTGGATTTGGCCTCCTGGCAAGGCCTGGAATGCTTGGATCACGCGCAAGGACCAACGTCGCATCAATGGCGAGGATGGATCGTTTGGCATTGACGCGTGCGAGCCGTCTGTTCGGTACGTGACCAAGCAGCCGGGCCTGATGCTCGGTCCCGATGACATCGAGGGCTGCACACTCGTCCCGCCAGAGGAGCTCACGGTAATGCAGCGTCTCTTTGTGGCCTGTATCAAGCCGCAGCAGACGCTCTTTGCGCGCCGCACAACGACGCAAGATTGGACGTCGCGCATCGAGCGCGTCAACGATGAAAACCAGCAGAGCTTCTGCGACACAAGCGAAAAGACGATTTCAACGCGCCGCTTGCTCGTCGAAAGCAAGTATCGCTCTCAAATTGAAGAGCGCTTGGGGATTGGAAACACAAAACGTCCCACTGAAGACACATTCGTCACAATGCCCCTTGCCAAGAAGCAACCGCGTTGGGTGAATGCGCACGACCCGGAACCCTTCAAGTCGAGTCTAATGTTCCAGCCAAACACGCACAAAAAAACCAAGAGCGACGTGAAGCTGTGGAACGAAATTCGCACTTGGGCGGATTGCGCGATCGCGATGCAAAACCAGTGGCAGAGCCACTTTTCCAATCTCCGCTGGGCGTCGCTTCCAGACGACATTTTGGTCAACATACTCTGTGCACGTCTGGCCAAGGATCTAAGTGAGACAGCCGCACAAGCTGCCAAGTCGATTTGCACGATGCGTCTGGTTTCAAAGGGCGCGCGCGAGATGACCGACCGCTTCCTTGGTGGACACCTCGCAAAGATTGAAACAGCGTTTCACAATTGCATCGTGACTCCCTCAAAGCAATCTAAAAACCAAGGACAAATGTCGAGCATCGGCGCTCTGAGCGCACAGATGCGTCGTATTGGACTCGGTGTCAACGACATCCTCCGGCTCACGAATACGAAGCGTGTGATCATGCCAATAATGCCAGCAACGGCAATCGCGTCGTCGTCGATGCCGGCATGCCCAAACCAAGTCCCCGACTGGAAAGTCTATCTCAAGATGAGACAGGCGCGCGAAGTACTCCTTGGCGGATGCCCAAAGGCACGCGCGCCGCGCATGGCGCCGAGCGTCGAGTTTGCGCGCGTTTACCACTCGCTAAGAGAAGGCGATCCTGGCGTTAATGGCACGAATTATCCAGCTGCCGCTTCGGGCCGGGCCAATCTCCCAAATCCAGAATTTGACGCGATGCTCTGTGCGGAGCACGAGGATTTGGAGGCGTTTGTGGGATTGTAGGTGTTTGTGTGTGTGCATGAGATTTTTACGACGTTTAACATGACGATTTAAACGCGCGCTAAACCTCTTGCGGCACGTGTAATTGCGGAAAAAATGACCCTCCACTCCCCGTCTGGTCTGGCGCATGGGCATTCTAGCCCAGCCTTCTCATCTTGCCGTGCGGGTGTGGGAGGGCGGTCGCAACGCGTTTCATGTTCCCCCGCCTGCCCTCTTCACGACCGCGCCGAGCCTGGACCCCGCCACGCTTGTCACTCCACAGGACTTTTGTCGTTCTTGGAGCAGATTGTGCCAGCATGGCGCCAGTGCAATCCGATGCGTCCACGGCATTGAGCGCTGCGGGAAACATGAGCATTGGCATCGCAACAAGTGTCCAGCTCTTGTTGTTTGCAGTCGCTGGCTCTCGAGACATCGAAACGCGAACGTCAATCCCACCGAAATCCATCGCTGCACAGAAGATCGTAGCGATGAGCGTTCAACGAACAGCACTTGGCACAGCTCATTGTGAGCTCACAGCCATCCAAGGGTGCTCCTACATCACCCAACCCAGTGGTCAGGCTCTGACGCGTCCTTACGCCCATTGTGGCCACAGCGTTAGTATGACCGGTGGATTCTGCAGTCTGAATGCGATGAACGGCATGATCAATCCTCTTATGGCTACACGACTCGTCGAAGTGTTCGCCGGTGATTCTGTTGTTGATCTGGGTGCTGGCCAAGGCCAGTACAGTATACTTGCTGACGTTGTTCGGCCGCAGGGAGGTTCGCAATGGTATTCGGTGGACAGCACAGAAAACATCCATGCTTTGACGGAAGGTTCTGTTCATTTTGCTGATTTGACGGCCCCTGCAGACATTCAAGGTATTGTGCCGGCAGATTGGGTTTTGTGTATTGAAGCGGCCGAACATGTTCCAAGAAGCGCACAGGCGTCCTTAATTGCAAATATACACTTCCTCAACCGAAAAGGAGTGGTGCTATCTTGGGCACTGCCCAATCAACCTGGTAGCCACCACGTCAATGGCCGGACCAACGATTATGTTGAGCAGCTGTTCTCTTTGCTCGGCTACACACGCGACCGAGAACGGGAGTCGTATCTTCGTGATGCTATTGCCGTCACAATGGATCGCCCTGCGCTCGAGGCCTCCCACTCCGGCAAGACTCCCCCCTTCGCATTTTGGGGGATCCATAATACCATTGCACTTCAATCCGAAGTGGCCAAAGTCAAAAAGAACATCCCGAGGCACAAAACACGCTTAGTTACATTATCACCGACCCCGTGGTTGTATGACAGCTTGATGGTGTTCCGCCGCCGACAACTTGTGCAGCCCACTCCGCGACCTGCATTGAATCGTGTGCACCTTCAAAAGGTGTTGGAGGTTGAGCAAATTCGCCTTGAAGAACAGGCTGCGAGAGTATCAGGGCTCCGTGACAGGCTGGTTGGCTCTCCTGGGTCTATTGGGCGTCACGCTCCCGAGGAAGTGCCTGCTATCACGAAACACGTCAGGCAAGCAGCCGCAAGGGTAGCAATCCCACAAACCAGAGGAGTTGATTGATGTTCGTGCTGCATATCAAAGGGCAGGGAATATGGATGTTGCCTTGATGTGCGACGTTTAACATGACGATTTAAACGCGCGCTAACCTCTTGCGGCACGTGTAATTGCGAAAAAATGAGCAGTAACCAAAGTCGGTTTGCGCCAATGGAATTTAAGCTGTGGTCCTTGATCCTCCTCATTGCGGACCGGGGTGGTCTACGAACTCCCACTCCCGGAACTCTGGGATGCGTCCTGGATGCCGGCGCCAACGACGGCACCAGCGCCGAGATTATAGCCAACGCGTTCAGGCGACTCAACCTGCATGTGCTCGCAATCGAGCCCCTTGCGAGCAACGTGGAAGTCGCGCGTCGGCGTGCGCGAGGAGTGCGAAACTTGGAGGTGCTCCACGCCGGACTGGGTGCCATCAACAACAGCATTGGAAACTACCCAAAGGCACTCGACCGGCGCCATGGCAGCATTGGGTTGCAGATAGCATCCTTCCGACCAGCGGACAACGTGGGAGAAGCCTCCTATCAAATTTTAACCATCGACGCACTCTTTGCCGAGGGGTCGGGTCGCTCACTCGCACTGGCACACCTCGACCTCGAAGGAAGCGAGCCCGACGCGCTGCACGGTGCCAACCTCACGCTCCGGCGGGACCGACCAGTGATCACAGTGGAAACCTACCCCGTCTTCATCCCCGGCCAGCATCGTGCTGTGATGGCACACTTGGAGGATTTGCAGTACGACGTGTACACGGTGAAGGAAACGGTCGGTGGCATTCCCGACGGGCGCAACCGAGTGGCAATCCCGCGTGAGAATCGTCATTTGCATTGGATTGTAAACCACTGGTTTGAACTGACATGAATACTCTGATGGAAACGGTCCATTGCTGGATTCTTTAGTGTGTGTGTGTGTATTTTAAAAAAAATGTGAAACGATCCTAACCCCGACTACCATCCTCATTCCCATGGGCCACACTTCCTCGCCTATTGACTTGCGACCACCGAAGGAGCGCTCGTGCTAAATTCTTTTGCATCAACCGTTCGGCTGTGGGGTCGTTGTCAACCGCAGCGTCCACCACCTTTGACGTCAACAAGTCGACTCCACACTTGCACTCGTCGTGACTGAGCGCCACGACACTGTCGTCGCTTCCCCGCAACAGTATGTCGGCGCTCTGTGCCGCTTGCTCCAACTCAACGGTGGCCTTTTTAGTCTCAGCCTCTGCCAAATACTGCTTGTACGAAGTCATCCGCGACTCGCGCGATAGCTCCAAATACAAGGTGCTCGGCCCGTACCAACCGCTCGGTTGCGACAACCCAATCTCGGGAATCGCGCGGCGTAGGCAGCGCGCCGTGAGCGAGGCGCAGTGTGCCGGAGAACCCACACGATCGTCGAGCATCCACGCGAAGCTTCTGCCCGGCGGCATAGAGAATGGGTAGTTCCAGAGTCGGTGCATAGGCCCATACGAGGTACCAGTGTGCTTGGCGCACTCGGCACGCAACCGGTGCACGGCGTCCTGCCCGACAATCGGCACGGCACGCCAGCTCTTGGCATTGCCTTTAGGGTCCAAGTAGAATTTTTTGCCGCCACCAAACGCGCTTCCCCAATGCGCTTGCTTTCCCAGATAAACGGCGAAATGCATGTCTTCGTCGTCCGTCTCGGGCGGTAGCAAAATCTCCGTGTGTGTCATCGCGGGCGCGGGCTGCGCGCTCTGCACGAGTGTGTCGAGCGTTGACTCCCAAAACGTCCAATCGGACCGTGGTTTGTCTCCCTCGAGCGAAAGCAAATAGGCCACCTGCTGCACCGACCTTCGTTCTGGAAGCGCGTGTGCAACGCTCTGCCCTGTAGAAGTGCGCACGGTACTCATCTGATCATTGTCGGCCAGGATGCGTGCCCACTGCGCCTCGTTCAGTCGCAGTTTCTGCATTGCAATAACATCGGACGCGTGCGTATCGTCTGTGTCTTCGTCCACAAGGGGGTCGTTCATCACACGCGCCCTTTCCTCCACTGTCATTAGAATTGCTAAATGACGGCGTGGTTAAATCACACACACACACGCACACACACATGGATGCGAAACTCGCAACGACGTTTGCTGATTCCAAAACCTCACACGCGCGCCGACTTGCGCGCCTTTGACACCTTGACTCCCTCTGCGGACACAACCTCACCCTCCTTCTTGTCCTTGGCCTTTTTGCGCGCCGCCTTCTTGTCCGTTGCCTTCTTGGTCTCCTGTTTGTCGTAGTCGATTTGCTTCGGGAGAGTGGCGCTCTCGGCCTTCATCTGCAGCTCGTCATTGCCGAGGGCGCCGAGTGCGGGGCCCTTCTTGTCCTCGGAGCCGATGATGGTGGTCTGGGCATGACGGATGAGACCCATCGGTGCCATGTATGAGAAATCGAGCGCGGGTGCAACGGGACGCAGTACGGAAGCCATGATGGTTGCCGAGACGCGCGTCTTGCCCGCGTCGAATGCGCGCTGCACCGCCTCGTTCATGGCGCGACGCGCAAAGACCTCGATGGAGGCCCTTGCCACCGCTGCCGGCTTGGGAGGCAATGATTCCGTCGAGAGCTTCATGCGGGCCTTGTATTCGGCCATGTTGCCGCCATAGGTGACCGCATTGGGCATGCGCGGCTTCCAGCGACACATCCGAACCGTCTCGGGCAGCGAGACCAGGTTGGACGTCACGTCGCGCGCGGCATTGGCGCTGGGGACTTGGGCCGAGTAACCTGCGCGGTGGGCAAGGTGACGGTATCCCTTGCGCCGCGCCACGGCGCGACGGCGCTTCCTGCGGTCCTCCTCCTTGTCGCCGTCTTCCTCGTCGTCGCCCGCCTCGACAACTTCGGGCTCGGCCTCCTCGCCCTCCTCTTCGGCCTCTTCCTCCACTTCCACCTCCTCCTCTGGCTTCTTGCGCTTGGGCATGGTGCGCGTGTGTGTGTGTGTGGGAACAGAGCGTGCGCGCCGCGCTCACGACCTTAGCGGCACGCTCAAGGAGCAGTGCGCGTACGCGGCCGAACTGGGAGTACGTGTTTGCGGATGCGTTCGGATGCGCGCGCTTGCGCGTGTGCGAGCCCGATAAGTCGCCAAGGCTTCTGTAAAGGGAGGCACAAACCATGCAGGACGCGGGCTCCAAGACGCGGCGACCCCCGTGCGACGTCCGGCTCCTCAACCAAAAGCGCTGGGAGAGCCACGTGGCCGCGCAGCAAGAAGCCGATGTGGCGGCGGCGCCCGTTTCCCCATGGGGTTTGAAGATGATAAACGGGGCTGGCGCGGTACCGGCGGTTCCCACGGCGGGTGCGCTCTTCAACCGGCCCAATCCCATTGCGCACGACGACGAAAACAATGGGCGCGAGTACGTCACGCACCCCTACAATCGCACAATTGACAAGTTTTTGAAGCGTCGCGGCGAGAAGCGTGCCATTGGTCCCGATGGGAACTACTACGACTACGACGAGCGCGACCAGGCGCAGCGCGCGCAAATGGACGAAAAAAAGTGGAACCGCGAAGCCTACGTGGCCGACCGCAACGGGAATAGAGTCAAGCTCATGCCCGTCTACGGCTCGGATGCCTTTGCAACCAACGAGGCGTCGGTGCACAAGCGGCGCATCCCCAATACGAGCGTTGTCAACAAGATTGGCGACCTGCGCGTTCCCTTTTGCTGTTGGGGCATTCGGTTGACGGCGGCCCAATGGATTTGGTGGACAAACCTGGTCTGCTTCCTCGCACACTCGTTCATGGCCGGCTTGACGCTGCACATGGGCTACGGTCGATGGGGTCTCAACCCCTTTTCCGACGAGGGCGAGCACGTCAAGGTGCGCATCTTTCGCATCTCGCAGGTGCCCACCGTGACCATGTACATGAATAATTTGTCGCGTTGGTCACCCGGGTACAATGGCTCGCTCAGCTCCGAGGGGCGCGATATTGGCGGCAACGAGCACTGGCTGCACGACAACTCCTTGCCGGTGGACTTTTGCTGGCTCACGGCCAGCTTCTTTCTCATCTCTGCCATCTTCCACCTGTGGGCGCTCTTTGTGGGCATCTTTGAGCGCACGTGGTTTCTGTACTGGCGCAAGCTCGACGATTGCTTTGCCTACTGGCGGTGGATGGAGGTGTGGTGCACTCCAACCATTGTCAAATCGAACACATGCTCACGTGCGATCACGTCCTGCCCAGTACTCGATTTCTGCCAGCGTCATGGCGATGGCCATTGCCATCTCCATTGGCCTGCGCGAACAGTCGATTTTGGCGTCAATTTTCATGTATTTTACCACCACTTTCAACCTCCCGCTTGACCATTGCTCACATTGTGTGTGTGTGTGCAGGCTCCATTGGGCCACCATGGCAACGCAACGCGCTTCGAATTCGGTTCCCAGACACACTACGCACACACACACATTCCTCGCCACCTTCCATACCACACCGCAGGGTTTCGGCTTCTTGGTCGAGTACATTGCCACGCCCAAGGCGCTCGTGGACACCACGCCACACTACAGGCCCGTGGGTGCCTACGAGTTTGCCCTCTGGCGCAAGGGCCTGCCGCTGCCCACTCCGATTGAGCGGTACCGCAACGACCCCGGTGCACTCAAGCTCATCTCTCAAGACCAGTGGACCTTAGACCGACCGCTCTACGACATCAAGGCGACCAATACAATCGTAGGGGCCGAGTCGGACTACTTTGTGCAGGAACAGCGCAGGCAAAACTTCTTCAGGCGCATGGTTCCGCACATCTTTGGCTGGTTTACCATGTCGGCCGCCTGGATCATAATCATCGTGCGCCCATGCACTTCTCAAACATACGCCCACACAAACCCACACACTCCGCAAGAATCAAAAGACGTTCGTCACGCACACAGGTCCACCTCGAGTGGGCGCGGCACGACCTCGCCAAGCTGTCCGACGTGAGCATCCCCTCGTGGGTGGACGGCATCATCTACGGCACTGTGCTCATTGTAAGCAAAAAAACGCCACGAATCCAACCAAATCACACACACACACACGCGCGCGCGCAACCACCACGTTTACGCTCTTCGACTGCACTGTACGCAGTTCTGGAGCTTTACGTTTCCACAAATTATCTTCCAATTCTTGCCTCCTGGGTTTTATTGGGGCACCGAGCTCATCTACTGTGTGCTGAGCCTGACCGCCAAGCTCTACCTCGGCATCTTTTTGCTCATCAATGTGCGCTCACCCTCAATCCCCAACCCCACAATCCCCAAATACCAACACCAACCCCAAACCAGGTGATCATGGTCGATGGTGGCGTGGAGCAGGCGCTCTCGAATGGAGGCGTACCAGACGCCATTGCACGCTAATAGCGTGCCTCTCCGCGCGCGCGCTAACGTAAACCCAGAGACACGTGTGTCGTCTTTTTAAAAAACAACGAATAGTGGGAGACATGAATACCACCAACACATCCCTTGCCAGCCCACTGGTTGGTCTCCACGCCGCGAGCTTCAGCATGACCGAAGGCACCGCGATTGCACTGCTCGCGTCCTCGGCCATTGTGTCCCTTTTGGGACTCGCTACGGTCACCATTGTGCTCGTGGCCGTGACCAAGCAACTGCGCCGGATTGTCAATGTGATGCGTGGCGAAGACGCTGGCGTGCACACGTCGCTGCTCGCGACAGCCAACACGCCTCCCGATGCCTTTGTCGTGGCGAATCGGCCCATGGGCGTGAGCGACTGTGGTGGTGGTGGCGGAGGCAGCCACCCCACGAGTAGCAGCAACAGCAGCAGCGCAAGCAGCAGCGACGGGCCTACCCGAGGCATTCTCAAAAAAACCAACGTGCGCATGCCCAACCTGACCAGACACGAAAAGTCAAGCACAAGGACAGACGAGCACAACACATCGTGCGCAATTGCCGAGGTTGACGAGGAGGATGACCATACGCTCTAGATCACAAGGAGCGTGGCGAGGACCGCCACGGGCATGCGCTTGGTGGTGGCCGCAGCACAGTCGTCGTTTAGTACCCATGATGTGTGCACCAGTGCGTAGAGTTTGAGGAGGCCAATGTAAACCCGTGCCAATCCCGGTGACACCGGCGCCAGCGCGCGTCGCGCCGTGACGGCCAGCAGCAGCACCATCCCCAACACCTCGACCTCGGCCATGCACATCCACAGCACGCACATGATGATGCCGTTTACGACGCGCGCCCGAAGCCACGTCTCGTAGGTGTCTACAACGACGTTGAGCATTGGCACGAGGATGCGGTCCAAGAAGCGCGTCGTCAGGATGACGCCGAGCGCGAGCGAGGCTGTGAGCAGGCACGTGCGCCGGTGCAGCGGCTGCTCTGCACAAGCGTCGTCCGTGCCGCAATAGGACCACAGCGCAACGTGGAGCACCACGGCGAGCATCGAGTTTAGACCCACGTAGGTTGACAACAGTATCCGGCGTAGGCGTGGGTGCAGCTGCTTGCCGATGACGCGATTCACCGCAAACACGGCGTCGGCCAGGTTGACGTAGACGAGCGTGGCAAAGGCCATTGGAGGAAAGGCCGCATTGTAGAGAAAGAGCACGCGCGCAACGCCCTCGGCGTTGTCCTCGGGCATGTCCTATTGTAAAGTGGCAGTGTGTGTGTGTCTCAGATAAAACACACGCATGTGGCGCGCTAGCGCGGCGATATGTAAAGCCGCGCGTGCCTCCCGGTAGGGGAGGAAGACGCCCGCGTCGTGATGTCGGCGAGTACGGATGTCTTGCCGTACTTTTACACGACAAGTGTTACGAGTAACTCCACTTCTTGTCGTCTGCTCAATGCCAGTGGTACGCACGGTGGTGTGGGCGTGCTCGAGTCGATTCGAGATCGGGGAACCTGTCTCGACGCCTTTCGGGCGTCCACTACAGTATCCTCGATTGGGGGACCACCAGGAGTGCTCTCTGACAGTCCCGCCGGCGAATGCTCCGGTTGCTTCTTCAACGACGACAGGCTCTACTTTTGCGACTACAATGCACTTTTAAACGATGGGGCCACGTTTGAAACCCCAACAAACTTTAGTTTATTTTGCATACTCTCCACCTCGCCCTCGCCGCCACCGCCCTCGCCGCCGCCACCCTCGCCGCCGCCGCCGCCCCCGCGCCCCCTGCCCACGCCGCCGCCGCCCCCGCCGCCGCCGCCCTCGCCGCCACCCC
>Ga0115000_10002106_pt1 | contig 17425 bp, 18 predicted proteins | sample ArcticOcean_MG_C_6_FD_89690 | JGI IMG/M metagenome (GOLD analysis project Ga0115000, IMG submission 89690) | Marine microbial communities from western Arctic Ocean - ArcticOcean_MG_CB8_128 | ecosystem: Environmental > Aquatic > Marine > Oceanic | place: Arctic Ocean: Canada Basin | collected...
CTTGTTGCGCTGCATAGACGATGAAGGCAATATAAAAGAAAATGCCACACCGGAATTGAAACAAGCGATTCGAGAAATCGAAGCCGCTCGCAACAAGCTCGAAGAAAAAATCCGCAAGATCTTTTCCAGCACGACTATAAAAGAAGCATTACAGGACTCCTATATCACCGAACGACAGGAAAGAATGGTGATCCCTATCCGTGCGGAATATAAATCGAAGGTGGATGGAATTGTCCATGACATCTCAGGAACAGGGCAGACACTTTTTATAGAACCAACATCTATCGTTCCTCTCAATAATCAATTGAAAATTGCACGATTGAAAGTCGCGCAAGAAAAGGCACGAGTTTTACAGTCTCTTGCAATGCAAACTCACGAAAACAGAGAATCCCTACAAAAAAACATGGAGAACCTGGCAACCCTCGATCTCATTTACGCCAAGGCCCGTCTGGCAAAATCCATGGATGCTGTTAATTGCCCAATGAACCTGCAGTCCAAAATGCAATTAAAGGAAGCGCGCAACCCTGAACTAACGTTGGATGGTGAAACGGTAATACCCAATTCTATTGAATGGGAAGACTCAACAAAAGTTGTCATCATCTCTGGCCCAAATACAGGTGGTAAAACAGTAACATTAAAAACTTTGGGCCTATTGTCGCTAATGGTCAGGGCTGGACTTTTTCTGCCAGTGAAAAGAAAATCTCATATACCGTTTTTTCCGGAAATCTATTCGGATATTGGCGATGACCAGAATATTCAATTAAAGCTATCTACATTTTCCGGTCATCTGGAAAAAATCATTCGTATTATTGACAATGCAACATCGGGTTCTTTGGTACTTCTCGATGAATTGGGGATAGCCACCGATCCCAACGAAGGTGCTGCTCTCGCAGAATCTATTCTTCTGGAATTAAAACGGAAAAATGTAATGACGTTAGTCTCAACGCATTATTTTTCCCTGAAAATTCTGGCGCAGACCCAGCAAGGGTTTCTCAATGCCTGCACTGAATTTAACACAGACACGATCAGCCCTACTTATCGTTTGATATTCGGCGCGCCCGGTCAAAGTGCCGCACTCGACACAGCAGAACGGCTGGGGTTGCAGCGAAGCATCATTGATCACGCACGCAGTTTATATCAAGCAAAGGATAAGCGCGCCGAGAACCTACTGGAAGACCTGACCCGGCAACGCCTGCAAATGCACCAGGACCAGGAAAAAATTAAAGAACTCAAAGCAGTAGTCGAACAACTGAACCGGGAACAAAACAGAATCACTCAAAGCCTTCGTGAAGAAGAAAAGGATTTCCAGAAAAATAAAACTAAGAAACTTCAATTAGAAGTACGCGCCGGTAAAACGGAAATCCACAAAATGATTCAAGAGATCAAAGGGGAAAAAAGCCTACCCAAAATACGCAAAGTAGAAAAGCAAATTCAAGCAATGGGCAAATCCCCACTGACATCCGATCATAATCTTGAGGAATGGAATCTCAGCTCAGACGATTTGAAATCTGGAGACACAATATTACTTGTAAGTCTGGGTGCGACGGCAACGCTTCTTGAATCTCCGGCAGGAAAGAAAAAGGTAAGAGTCCTAATGGGGAATATAACCACCGTTGTCGAGACATCTTCGATACGAGGCAACCCCCGGCGTAAAAATAATCCAAAACAAGAAAATAAAAAGGTTTCGATGCACATCGAAGCCGAATCACAAGGTGGGTCTTCCTGCGACCTCAGAGGCCTAAACTCTGAAGATGCGGAAACAAAAATGGAGGATTTTATCAGTCGCGCAATCGTAACCAAAGTACCACGGGCAATAATCATTCACGGACATGGAATGGGAACGATAAAAGCACTCGTCAAAAATTACCTAGAAAAAGCAGGTCTTTGCAAACAATTTTATCCGGGCAAACGCCAAGAAGGTGGTACCGGTGTTACCATTATGGAGTTTTAACTTTCAAGCAATCAACCCTTTTATCTTTTTTTAAATTCCGCACCAGTTTTTCTTCAAACCACGGGTTTTTCTTAAGCCATATATTATTGCGGGGCGAGGGGTGCGGCAAAACAAAGTATTCGGGCTGATACTCTTGCCAGTTCTTAACCATTTCGGTCAAAGTAGTTTTTCTACCTGCTTGCAAAAACCAGGCTTGAGTATATTGACCTATTAAAAGAGTAAGCCGTCTTTCGGGCACTTTATCGAGAATGGGCTGCATCCATGTTTCCGCACATTTGGGTGGTGGAGGTAGATCTCCAGATTTACCTTTGCCGGAATAACAGAATGCCATAGGTACAATTGAAAAATATTTCGTGTCATAAAACTGTTCCTTGGATACTTGTATCCACTCACGCAATCTGTCACCGCTGGCATCGTTCCAGGGAATACCGGATTTCTGCACTTTGATTCCCGGAGCCTGACCAACAATCAGAATTTTTGATCGCGCAGAAAATGAAAAAACGGGTTTGGGAGGATAGGGAAGATCGGCCTCGCAGAGAGTGCAGGCTTTGATATTTTCCTTAAGTACTCCAATTGTGTTGGCTTATCCATAACCCTATATTAATAAAAGGAGGAATATGATGCATAGAAAAATTCTATCTTCTTTGTCTATATTTTTAGTTGGCTTTTTAACCTTTTCTGGCTCTGTATGGTCTGGAGAAGTACAAACCATTACTTTAGGAGGCCAACCTTTAACCCTGACAGGAGAAAAATTAAAAACGGGAAAAATGTTCCCGACTGTCTTACTTCCTGATCTGGGATTGAACATGGTTGACTTGCAATCGTTCAAAGGAAAAGTAACCCTATTGAGTGTCGTTCCTTCTTTGGATACCCCCACCTGTGACAAACAAACTCACATACTCAGCGAAGAAAATAAAGGCCTGGATAAAATAGCCAACCTGATAACCATCAGTCGCGACCTTCCTTTTGCGCAAAAACGCTTCGCTACCAAAACCAAGATGAAAAATATAACTTTTTTGTCGGACTATCGTGATGCCGAGTTTGGAAAATCAACCGGATTACTTATTAAAGAAAATCGCCTGCTGGCACGCGCCATTATCATTCTCGATTCTAAAGGAATCGTCAGGTATCTAGAAATCGTTCCAGAACTATCAAAACTTCCTAACATGGAAAAGGCCATGGCATTTGCTCGCTCACTTTAAGTTTCCAAGGGAGGAGCCTTTTGTCTCCGGCAAAAAAGTTAAAGTATACTGGGCATGGCTCGATTAGTTAAAAACTTTTATCAGCTCACTGAACACTGCCTTTTCTTTTTTAAGTTTATTTTCGTTACCAAGAACACAGACGTTGCCCTCATCACGGATTTTCTGAAAAAGATCCGCATAATTTTTCAGATCTACTGGCTCGGTCGCCAATAGTTCACGGCGAAACTGCAACTTCATTTCATGCGTTCGCCCCGTAAGATAATCGATCATGGAGGCTGATCCTTTCCTATCTGGAGTCATGGGTGGGTCCATTTTCCCAACGCAACCAATAATTATTTTCTTTAATTCCTCTGAAGGAATTTCAAGTTGGCTTAAAAATTCAGCTATCTCATCGTACACATTCAATGTCTCGGACAAGTTGGGATCTCGGTAAGAGACGAGACCATAATCACCCGTCAAGAAATCGAAAGAATTGCTGCTTCCATACGCCCCGCCATGCACTCGAACCTTATCCCAAAGATAACCGGTACGAAGGAGCCCCTTCAATACCTCGAACTGCCCTGAATATTTAAATCCCAGTTCATACAAGTTGGCACCCTTGCCTACATACTGTACGTTGCTGGCTGTTAAAAATCCTTCATTTGAAGGAACTGCCTGAAATTTCCACTCCTCCACCTCAAACTTAGCATCAGGGAGAAGGTCATATAGATCGTTAATGCGTTTTTCAACTTTCGCATAATCCTTTTCTTCGCAAGTAACATTTAAAAGAGTATTTTGTTTCGTAAAAATTCGCTCTGCAACTTTTTTGAATTGACCTGCTACTTTCTGCGGATCTTTTTCTACCTGCTCCAGTAGGGTTTCTAGAAATCGGTAGTAGGTTATTCCATCCGTTAACTCATCAAACTTTCCAAGGCGAGAATGATAAGATTGCAATCTCGACAAAACATAATGATTGCCACTGGGAACAATAGAATCTTCCATATCCGCTTTCGCGCTACGAATTATTTCCACCAAGCGTTTACTGTTTTCAAAACTATGCTCTGCAAACAATTCATCGAAGAGGTCAAATAAATCGTCTACTTTCTCCACCAAAGCCTTGCCGTTGAAAAAAACATAGGAAAGGATGGATTGTCTGTCTTGAACGGTTGCCGATGAGTAGTGAGAACTTCGAATGCCGCCGGTATGAATGCCAATCTTTTTTGAAATCTCAGTGTAAGCATTTCGTTTCGTACCCATGCCCATAATTAGAGAACCCATCAAAGGAACATATTGAAGTAACTCTTGAGGCACTGTGTGAATATTAAAACCAATTTGAGTGTAGGCGATATGGTTAGTAAACAAATCATGGAATAGAATATTCTTTCCATCAACGTTTTTAACTTCCATGGGATATTGTTCTACAGCATCGGGAACGTCTTTAATTTCCAGAGAAGGAAGGACTGCAAGTGCTTCAGGGCTGTCTGCCTGCAATTGTTTTTCCTGGAGCCTACCCGTTTCTTCTATCAGGGCTTTTATTTCTTCTGTGCTCAACCCGCTTTTTACTTCCTTCAGTATTTTTCTCTCACGGGCTTCCCATTTTTTGCCTAGTCCGGCCTGCGGCGTGGCTATGAGAATACTCTTGTGGCTATTTCCAACCAAATAGCGACTTATCAAATCTTCAAAATATCCCTGACTAGATTTTTCCTTAATTTTCCGCATCACTTTTTCAAATTTCAAATGCGAAAAAGGATCTTTACCGTACAACCACGAACCCAGAGCCTGAATATTGTAAACAATCCCTTTCGCAAACCCACCAAAGTTTGCTTCACGCAGGCGGAAGTCCACCGAGTTGACAGCGGACCGAACCATATCCTCTTCTATCCCGTTTTTAACCAGATCATTTAGAGTAGAATCAATGATGCCGAGAATTTTTTCTTCATGCTCTGCCTCTGTGCCTTTCAGTCCAACTGCGAACAAAGTGTCCGCGCGGTTGTCATCAAATCCACCGCCAATAACTTCACTACCCAGTTCCGAATCAATAAGTGCCTTGCGTAACGGCGATGCAGATGTTCCCAACAAGAGATGGCTTAAAATACTGAACCCTAGGCAATGCTCATGGTTGACGGCCTTATCAAGCTTGAGACCCATTAACACATAAGTCTTTTTATCTAATGATTCCTGACTGGAAACTGGATAATTAAAGGCTTTTCTTTTGGGCTTTCTGAAAGAGCGTTGGTGTTGGATGGATGTATTTACTTCAATACGCTCAAAATCTTTTAAATATTTCTCATTTAGAAATCCAAGGTATTCAAGGGTATCGCCATCTCCATAGAGAAAAATCCTACTGTTGGAAGGATGATAATGTCTTTCATGAAACTCTTTAAAATCACCATAAGTCAGATCGGGAATATTTTTAGGATCACCGCCTGATTCGTAACCATAGGCTGTTGAAGGGAATAACGAATGGGCAAGTTGCCGATCAATATAACTTTCCGGATCAGAGAACACCCCTTTCATTTCATTGAACACCACACCTTTATAAATAATTTTATCATCCGGTTTCGTCAGCTCATAATGCCAGCCTTCTTGCTTGAAAGTATCTTCAGAAATTACGGGATAAAATACCGCATCCATATATACGTTCATCAGATTAAAAAAGTCTTTTCGGTTCCTGCTGGCTACCGGATACATGGTTTTGTCCGGAAAGGTCATGGCGTTCAAAAAAGTCTGCAAACTTCCTTTCATCAATTCAACAAAAGGTTCTTTGACCGGAAAGTTTTTTGATCCGCACAGAACACTGTGTTCGAGGATATGGGCAACACCCGCATCGTTTGTTGGGGGCGTTCTGAATGTTGCGCTGAAAACTTTATTATCATCATCATTTTCAAGCACCATCACTTCTGCACCGGTTCCTTCATGTTCAAAGAAAAGACCGAGCGATTTCAATTCTGCGATCTCTTCCTTTTTAATCAGTTTAAAACCGCTATAACTTTGATTGAGTTCAAAACTCATAAATTGTTTTCTCCAGTTTTATAAAGATATAGAACAAAACGAAATTGCATTGTATTGGCTTAGATGCTTTTAGCTTCCGAACGGTCCTATAAAGTTTAGCTACTTAGCCTTAATATCCAGACCGATCGGACAGTGGTCGGAGCCCATAACTTCCGGGGTAATAAAAGAGTCTTTCACCTTTTTCATCAACCCCTCTGTCACAAAAAAATAGTCGATACGCCAACCAATATTTCTGGCACGCACATTAAAGCGATAGCTCCACCAAGTATATTGATCGGGTGCTTCATTAAAAAAACGAAAGCTGTCTACATATCCATGCTCAACAAACTTATCTAACCAAGCTCTTTCTTCAGGTAGGAATCCTGAATTTTTTTGATTGGCTTTTGGGTTTTTCAAATCAATGGGCTTATGGGCGGTATTAACATCACCCGTTATCACCAGCTCTCTTCCTTGCGCTCGCAACTCTTCGCAAAGGTCAAGAAAGGCGTCATAGAATTCCATCTTATATTGCAGTCTCTCTGCGCCACTAGTTCCATTGGGAAAATATACGCTGAAAAGATCAAAGTCCTTAAACTCGATCCTGAGAACCCGTCCTTCGCAATCAAACCGCTCAATCCCTATCCCCAGATGAACGGCTACTGGTTTTTTTTTGGTGAATATGGCAACGCCGCTATATCCTTTTCTCTCAGCAGGATTCCAAAATGCGTGATAACCTTTTGGGTTGAATATGGTTTCATCGAGATCTTCGGTTCGGGCTTTAATCTCTTGCAGACACACTACATCCGGAGCTTCGGATTCCAACCAATCAAAAAAACCTTTTTTGACTACGGCGCGCAGGCCATTTACATTCCAACTAAAAATTCGCATAGATTTTTATAAGTTTTTTTTGGGGTTCACACAAAATTTACTCTGGAATACTTGTGCTCCCATTCTAGCGCATAAAACTGGGTAGTATAAAAAATGAATCGTTTGGGATTCATTATTATCCCCTGAATTGTTTAATTCCAGTTACCCAAGTAAAAAGCAGCGAGGTAAGCTAAAAAACCCAGCCATAAATTTCGACCAAGAGTTTGATAATGCTTAAAGGATTGCAAATCTTCAACTTTCGCATCAAATAAAAACCAATATTCGATTACAAACCATACCGGAGGTCCCATGGCCCAACCTGCAAATATTACATACCGCGGACAACCGGTTAGATGAGAATGATAAGTGTAGCCGAGACCGACAGCCACCAAAACAGGCCCCAGTAACTTGCGAATTCTACTTTTGCTCCATGCATTTTTTTCGAAATCAAAACCCATTTTTACCTTTCGAAATTAAAAACTATTGTGACTATTAGATAGATATGATAACAGCCAATCCTATTTAAAAATAGCCAGACATGATTGCTGTTTCATCCCATTTCTTTTGATGGATTTTCACAAAAAAAGATTTTAATTACCCTAATAAAATTAGCAAAAAGATATTGTTTTCAATGGGATATATGCAGGCCCGGTTTTTATCTTAAAGCCGTGGTTTTTGATTAAAAAATAGGGTATCCTTTGATTAGCGTTTGGATTTAATTCTCATTATAAAATATTAAAAAACACAGTTATCTTAGGGAGGATAAATGTATGTGGCTATATAATCGAGCGGGATTGACTATTCTAATGCTGGCATTTTTCATATTCGCCTTGGTGCCGTCTACCATGGCCGCCGAAACGCCAGACCCCACGGCATGTGATGGCGATGGAGATAGCGCCCGAAAAGGCCGCCCAGGTGTTGCTCCCGTTGAGGTCAGAGATGGTGTTGGCCCCACAAAAGAGTTGATACGTTCCGGGATATATTCAGCTGCGGCTAAATCCTCTGGAAAAGTATCGAAAGAAGACAAACGACATTTATGCTTGGCACTATCCCCTATCAAAAACCCTAAATCTCGCTACTACCATAAAGATCACAGTAATTATTATTGCACCCTGATCTTAAATCGAGATAGTCAGGCCTATTGCTATGCTGTAGTCCAAGGCGAACCCGGCAATTGTAAAAATATTGTAAGTGCCGAACTTGAAAAAGAATGTCTTGAAAAAGCTAAGTAGTCATTTCATTTTAACTTCAGAAAAAGGGCGACCTTAAAGGGTCGCCTTTTTTTTCTACCTCCAATGAGCCAGATCGAACTGGATGTCCGGAATCTAAAAGTTTTCTTCTCTACACCTCAAGGAAATTTTTTAGCCGTCAATGGAATAAACTTCCAGTTGCACAGAGGAGAAACATTGGCGCTTGTCGGCGAATCCGGTTGCGGTAAAACCGTGAGCGCGCTTTCCATCCTGAGACTTCTTCCAGAGCCCCCTGCAAAAATAACCAGCGGAGAGATTATTTTTGCAGGCAGAAACCTTCTATCCCTCAACGCTAAACAAATGAGAGAAATACGAGGCAAAGAAATTGCCATGATCTTTCAAGATCCCATGACGTCCCTCAATCCTGTTTTGACCGTCGGCCAACAGGTTATTGAAACCCTTTTGCGGCATAAAAGTTTAAACAAAAAAGAAGCACTAAAAATATCTGCTCAATTATTAGGGAAGGTGGAATTACCTTCTCCTGAAGAAAAATTAAAACAATTTCCACATCAACTAAGCGGTGGCATGAGGCAGCGCGTCATGATTGCCATGGCTCTGGCCTGCGAACCCAAAATTCTAATCGCTGATGAACCTACCACAGCACTGGATGTTCTTATTCAAGCGCAGATTCTAGAACTTCTGGAAAACCTTAAAAATGAAACCGGAATGTCCATGCTACTTATCACTCATGACCTTGGAGTGGTTACAGAAATTGCGGAGCGGGTTATGGTTATGTATGCAGGGGAAGGTTTAGAGACAGGTTCAACAAAAGACTTGCTCGATAGCCCACATCACCCCTATACAAAAGGGTTGATTTCTTCTCGTCCGCATTTGGGATCTACTAGAGAAAAAGGACAAAGGCTCACAGAAATTTCTGGAAGCGTTCCTTCCCCCCATCAACGACCGACCGGCTGTGCTTTCCACCCACGCTGTGATTGGTCGACCGAACAATGCAAAACGCAAAAACCCCTATTACAAACACCAAATCAAAATCGACAATTCAGTTGTCACCTACAACCCGGGTCGATATGACTGATAGTCCCTCGTTTCTAGAAGTACGAAACCTTAAAAAACATTTTCCTCCTAGAAAAATTATTCTACAAAACAATACAGCCCCTGTTCGTGCAGTGGATGGTATTTCGTTCACACTTAAGGAAGGAGAAACACTGGGTCTTGTAGGTGAGAGCGGATGTGGTAAATCGACAGCCGCACGCACTCTGCTAAGACTAGAAATCCCAACCTCTGGTTCGGTTCACTTCAAAGGGAAAAATCTTGCATCCCTTTCAGAAACCGAACTTCGCAATCAGAGAAAAGAAATGCAGATGATTTTTCAAGACCCCTTTTCATCTATCAATCCGAGACGAAAAATAAGCGACGTATTACGCGAACCTTTTGTAATACATGGTTTCAAAGAGAACATATCCGAAGCTGTGGTGAAACTGCTCGATCAGGTTGGTCTCTCATCCGATTATGTTAACCGCTATTCTCACGAGATGAGTGGCGGTCAATTGCAACGTGTGGGAATTGCCAGAGCCATCGCATTAAATCCAACCCTAGTGGTCGCTGATGAACCGGTGTCAGCTCTGGATGTTTCAATACAAGCCCAAATCATTAATTTGATGATGGATTTAAGAGAAAAACTGGGAATAGCCTTTCTCTTTATCTCCCACGATATGAGTATTGTGGAATATTTTTGTGACCGAGTGGCAGTGATGTATCTGGGGAAAATTGTTGAAATTGCCAGTAGCGAAGAAATTTATAAAAGGCCGGCACACCCTTACACTGAGGCCCTTATTAATGCGGTTCCTGGTATAGAGTCAGGACAACAAAAACAAAAATTAAAAGTGCGCGGAGACATTCCCGACCCATCCAGTCCACCGCAAGGATGCTCTTTTCATACACGCTGTCCTTTAAAAGAGAAACAATGCGAGGAAATGGAACCGAATCTTAAAGAGGTCGCCTCCGGCCATTATGTTGCATGCTTATTAAAAGAGGGATAAGAATATGTTAATCCTCTTCGCTCTCTGGCGAAGAAGGTAAGGGCGATGCATGGTGCATTATCATTTCCCAGCTTCCTTCATTCAGTTGAAACAGGTTGGTGGAAAAGACCTTAGATGCCAGAACACCATGGGTAGCAATGGTATAAAGTTTTTCAACGCAAGAAACCCAGGCCAAACCTTCTGATGTTGTCACACTGATATCCGTGGCCTGAATGTCCATATTTCCCGAGTTTTTAAATATGCCCTGCCAGCTATCAATAATGGATTCGAGTCCACTTAAAGGCTCCCAGCCGGGATGGACACAAGTTACCTTTTCATGTGAACTCCAAACCCTTTTCATAGCATCCAGATCACGAGTATTGAAGGCTTTATAAAAACTTTCATTTGCCGCAACTATTAATTCTTCATTTTTCATTAGACACTATCCCTTTATTAATATATCCAACGCCGCAAAAGTCTCACTTGAAGCCCAGTTTTTTGCACCATCAACGCGTGCAGCCACCCTTCCCGCTTTATCTATCACATAAGTAAAGGGGATGGTAAAGGAAGGATAAAGTTTCTCTGCGGTCCCACCGGAATCAATAAGTACCGGGAAAGTCAGGTTATTCACATCAACAAAAACTTTGACCTTAGAGAGATCACCCTTATCCAGGCTAACAGCAAGTACCGTCACCCCTTGTGATCGATATCGACGGTATAGTTTTTCAAAGGCTGGCATTTCTTCAAGACAAGGAGCACACCAAGTAGCCCAAAAGTTTAAAATAATAACTTTATCCTTATGGTCAGCTAGCCCTTCTAAATTACCTTGCAGATTTCTCAGCGTAAAACCCGGAGCCGGATGCCCTACTTCAGGCCTTTCCTGATTGAGTGTCGTCTTTTGATTGGGAGAAAGTTTAATTCGATAAGCAATAACCGCCAACACGATGACAAACAGCAGGTAAATCAACCCATGCTTTCTAAGATGAGTAAAGTTGTTCTCTTTTAAGACGGTCGATTTCATCTTTTAATTTTTCCTGCCTAACCCGTTGTCCCATGAGCAAAAAATAAAGAAGTGTGAATGCGCATAGTGAGATTCCCAGTGTAATCAGCATGCTGGTCTCCATACCTTTCCCAAATCCTTCGGACGAGATCACTTTGGGTTGAGGATGAAACGTCCGCCACCATAAAACAGAAAAATGGATAAAGGGAATATTCAGAAAGCCAACAATACCCAGTACCGCTGCATAGCGAGCTCTCATAAAACCCGCTTCGGTTTGTGCACGCAGCATCAAGTAAGCAACATAAATAAGCCACAAAATTAAGGTCGAAGTTAAGCGCGCATCCCAAACCCACCAAGTTCCCCAAATAGGTTTTGCCCAGATAGGACCGGTTATCAATACCAGCGAACAGAAAATTACTCCTATTTCAGCCGAGGCATGTGCATAGATATCCCATTCTCTTTCCTTTTTCCAAAGAAAGAGAATGGAACAGGTGAACACAATAAAAAATGCAAAGAAGGAGAGCCAGGCAGAGGGAATATGAATATACATGATTCTCTGAACCGGGCCTTCAGTTTGCTCCGTTGGCACAAAAAGGAAGATGGCCGCCATCGCAAAAAGAAATACGATGCCTGTCAACCAGACAAGTATGTAGCTTTCTTCGTTCAACTCTTCAGTCGTCTCCTGATTCATTATCGCGATTCCTTGCTAAGAGTTTCTTTTAGCAATTCCAAGTCCTTTTCCAACTCTCGGCTACGTTGCTTGAGAGTATAAACATAATAAATAATGCCCCCCCAAACAAACGCGTTCGCGGCAAACAAGAACCCAAAGTTATCCATTCAATCATTCCTCCAAAATATGGTCTATCGTCATTATGGAAACCCCAATATAGATGATATCGAAGGATGCCGTCAAACCAACCCACTTCATCATATCAGAAAGTTCCGTCCCATCAAGTATCTGCCCGGTCATTCGCACTGCTGCAATAATGATTGGAATCAGCAGTGGATAAAGAAGGATGGGTAGCATGATCTCGCGCGTTTTAAGGTTTGATGATAGTGACGACAAAAGAGTCCCCAAAACACAAAACCCCAAAGTCCCTAGAAACACCACGACTAACAGCGGACCCAGATGCGACAAAAGATCGATATCAAAAAATATCATAAAAAGGGGAAGGATAAAAAGTTCCATGATCGATAAAAAAATCAGATTACTGATCAATTTGCCAAAGTATATGGCCGTTCGATCGGCTGGAACAAGCATCAGCCCCATAAGGCAATCGTTTTCTTTTTCCAACATAAAAGATCGGTTCAATCCAATCGTCCCCGCAAATAGAAACGCTACCCATAAAATCCCGGGACCCACTTCACTGGCTTTTACAATACTCAGGTTAATAGAAAAGATAAAAATCAAAATCACCAATAATGCAAAAATAAACATAGCACTAAGCAGTTCCCGAGTTTTCAACTCAGTGACAAAGTCTTTCCACACGATCGCCGCGATTTGATTTAAATATAAGTTCATAATCGAGTTTTTATATGTACCTGTTCACCATCAAATACCTATTCCCGTCGAAAATTGATTATCGCGGACAGCATCAAAATATGTAGACTCAAATCTATCTTTATCGACATCGGAAATATTTTTCAGAAACGCAAACTTCCCCTGCACTTGCAAAGCAACCTTGTCGCACATTTCCAACCCACAGGAAATATCGTGAGTGGTCATTAATATAGTGCGGCGGCGGTCATGCAATCTTTGCAGATGTTCCTTAAGAACATTGGTAGCATGAAGGTCTAAGCCTGTAAAAGGTTCATCCAAAAATAAAATGGCTGGGTCGTGAAGGATGGCGCGGGCGATAGAAAGTCTTTGCAACATACCACGGGAAAAAGTTCGAACCCGGTTGTTTCTTCGCGGACTCAGCCCCACTTCCTCGATAACTTTTAAAGACTTGTCCTCGGGATGTTCAAGGCCGTGCATGCGTGCAAAAAACATCAGGTTTTCTAAGGGTGTCAGGTCGGCATATAATGCGGTGGAGTGGGAGATAACACCAATCTTCTTTCTCATTTCCGGTTGCCCTTCAGTAACATCGAATCCTGCTACCTTTGCCGTTCCCGATGAAGGCTGTGTCAATCCTGATAGAATTTTGATCAGCGTGGTTTTACCCGCTCCATTAGGACCAAAAACTGTCAGAAACTCTCCCTGCTTCAATTCGAAATCTATTCCATCAACAGCTTTCAAAGTACCAAAGGCTTTTCGGAGATGCCGAACCTCAATTGCATTTTCAAGGGATTCCATTTAACTGGCCTGGGAGGGATTCATCAGGATCTTGCGGACTTCTTTTTCTTTCGACCTTGTTCCAACTGATCTAATTGTACGATTAATTCCGTAGCTTCCCCTTCTAACTTTTTTCGAAGCTCCTGATAATCTGATTCCGAAATCTTTTCAGTATTGAGATCGAACTCAAGCTCCTTAATAGAAATAAGGGTCTCTTCTTTCCGTACTAGAAGATGCTTGTATTCATCACTGTCGGGGTCGACAGTTTCAACCAGTTTCTTGAGTTGTAACTTGCCAAATAGAGGAATCCCCACGACAAGGAGGACAACCACAACGAAAAGCAGCTCTAAGAAGTGGACAAATCCCATCCCTATAATTCGATCCCGTCTAATTCATCCTGCAAACGTTTGGAATACTTCTCGGATGTTGCAGTTTTTTCTTCAGGTTCATTCTGGGCCACGATCTTGTCTTTTTTATCCACCCAAGAATATATAACCTTTCGAACTCCCACTCCTCCCGCAACCAAAGCAATAAACGGCATCACCCAAGCAGTAAGATTGAACCCAAATTTTGTCGGAGCCGACAAAACTGTTTCACCATATTCATCGACTTGAGATTTAATAATTTGTTCCACAGTAAGTCCCGAGTCTAGCATCTTAGAAAATTTAGCTCGGGTTTTGTCTGAAGTAGAGCAGGTGCAGTTTACAAGCACCTTGCCGCATTTATCATCGCATTTACACATTAATCCATTTTCTAAATCCTGAAGAAGCGAACCCGCATATGAGGTCGCAGAAACACTCACAAAAAACCAGGCTGCAACAAAAATGCTGAATGTAAATTTTAATAAAGGCATTTCTTACTCCTGCGCCGGAGAAGGAAATAGAGATTCTTCTCTACGAAAACGTTCCAAACGACGCCTTTGCTCTAGTCGGTCAGGCCACATAGATATCATCGTACCAAATGCAATGACCCAACCACCCGTCCACATCCAACTCACCATGGGGTTTACATAAACTTTTATAGTGGCCGACTCATCGTCCCTGAAATCTGCGAGGATCATGTATAAATCTTCTCTCCAAGTTGAAAGCACATCCACTTCAGAGACCGGTTGATTCTGGCCTTTATAAAATTCTTTTTCCGGACGCGCAGTCCAGTAGTGGTTGCCGTTTCGTTTGACATCAAGCTGGGCAATGACCCGAGTTTTGACACTGGTTGCCTCTATCGCCACAAGTTTTTCGTAGGTAATGCTATATCCTCTTATTTCAAACTTTTCGCCGGGTTTAAGATGTTTTTCAACATGGGTTCCATAAGCTTGCGATCCTGCAATACCCGCAAAGATTAGAACAATACCTATATGAACAATATACCCCCCGTAACGCCTTTTGTTGCGCCAGGTAACCGTAGACAACGCCCCGAATATCGATTCCTCATGCAACCCCATTCTCGAAGCCGTTCCCTTGTAGAATTCACCGAGGATACAAGTCATCACAAAAGCGCAGAGGATAAAAGTGATATATGTATAATTCTCAACCCGGCTGCCCAAAGGAATAACAGGAAACAATGCCACCGCAGTAATAAAAGCCACTGCCAAAGGTCGTAAGAAATTTTTCTTTAAATTGGACAGAGTCGCCCGACGCCAAGCAATAACCGGCCCAACACCAACAAGTGCTAAAAGAGCAAGCCCAATCGGAACATTGACCTGATTATAAAAAGGCGGACCTACGGTAATTTTTATTCCACGAACGGCTTCTGAAATAATGGGAAAAATAGTTCCCCAAAAGGTTGCAAAAGCAATTCCCAGTAAAAGCAGATTGTTAAAAAGAAAACCACTCTCACGCGACAAAAAAGAGTCCAACTGGTTTTCACTTTTCAATAAAGGAAGACGAGAAACAATCAACGCCGTACAGGAAAAAAGTATAACGAAAAGGAAAGCCAGAAAATAATATCCTAACGTAGCTTCATCAAATGTGTGAACAGACTGAATAAGACCGCTACGTGTGATAAATGTACCAAAAATGGTCATCACAAAAGTAAGAAGGATCAAAGACATGTTCCAGACTTTCATCATGTCCTTTTTTTCCTGGATCATTACGGAATGCAAAAAAGCGGTCGCAATTAATAAAGGCATGAAGGCCGCATTTTCCACGGGGTCCCAAGCCCAATAGCCTCCCCAACCCAATTCGACATAAGCCCATGAAGCACCAAACAGGTTTCCCATGCAAAGAAAAAACCAGGAAATCAATGTCCATTTTCTCGTTAATCGAATCCAGCCATCATCCAGATTTTTACTGATCAACGCAGCCACAGCAAAAGCAAATGGCACCGTAAACCCGACATACCCAAGGTATAAGGTCGGTGGGTGAATGACCATCCAGTAATTTTGCAGAAGTGGATTCAAGCCGCGGCCATCTTCAGGCGGCAAAGGAATGCGTTCAAACGGATTTGTTGAAAAATTAACCAGACAAAGAAAAAAGATAATAATAATTAGCAGCACTGCCATTGCATATGGGACAACGCGAAGATTTTTTTTTCGGTTCTGAATATGTACCACCACCGTATAAGTGGTAAGAAGCAAAGTCCAAAATAGAAGGGACCCTTTTTGCCCACCCCAAAAAGAAGCGAATTTATAAAAGGTATCGAGTTCGATATTGGAATAAGCCCAAACATATTGAAGACTGAAGTCATTAGTGAGAAATGCTCTCCATAAACAAATAGAAGAGATCATCACACAACCCCATACAATCAGCGGAGTCTTATCTGCACTCAGGTAAAGGTCTATCCGGTTGCCACGTGCAGCCATAATGTACGCAACACAGCCATAAATAGCGGTCGCCAAGGCTATAAGTAATGAAAATTCACCAATATCATTCATGAATAAAAATAGAAGCTGGTTACCCTTGAGTTGCAGGGATCAGGCTTTTTTAGAATTTTAAAGGAAGGTTAAATCGTTGTCTTTGGCAAGGCGTCCGTTTTTTTCAAACCGGGCTCCTTATACTTATCGGTACTCAGAGATCCGGGATGCATTTTCCCTGCCTCTTTCTCCGCTTCATATTTTGAAGGACAACTGGTCAACAAAGTATTTGCATGAAAGACACCGTCTCTTCCCAATGTCCCTTCCACAACCACTTCTCTACCGTCTGCAAACATATCAGGCGTTACCCCCTGATAGGTTACTTTCAATGAGGATTCTTTCTCCTCAATTAAAAAATTCACATCTAAATAATCATTAGGATCTCTTTGGATGGAACCATTTACGACATTGCCCTTGACCTTAAGTCCCGCTCCGGCATAGGAAATCTTCTGGCTGAGCAATTCATCAACCGTGAAAAAATACTGCGACGTATTGCTGATCCCCATAGTGATTAAATATCCGATCGCACCTACGATCAACAAGCTTCCCACCAAAAATCTGACTTTTTTCTGCTTCATAACCAGTTCTAATCCTTTGGAAAAAGGTAACATCCATAATCATTTAGGCTTAGTTTCATAGTAGCATCAGGAATTTAGACTTGTCAAAGCAAATTCATTGAAATCGAACGAGGCTCAAGTTCGCCTATCTCTATAATGAACAAACTCAATTGATTTACTTTTTAGCTATGCTTTTCCGTTAAAAATTAATCCTTCCCTACCTTGGCTATAAAATTATCCCGCAGGTATCACATCCAAAATCACAGAAATTCCCCCAGGAAATCCGGACAATCCCGACCTAGTATCGAGAAAACCCTGTTTTAATAAAAACTTATACGATTTCCCCCTGTCTGATAATCCATATTTTTGTCTCATTTTAGGTTGACAGTTTGTCGCGGTATGATAGGATTGTGTAACAAAGTGTCTTAAAATGTAACTTTATGTCATATTCTATCAAACATGCTGGCAGAGCAAATGAGTAGTTTCTTAGGTACCTACAACATCAGTTTAGACGACAAGGGCC
>Ga0115000_10002113_pt1 | contig 17389 bp, 8 predicted proteins | sample ArcticOcean_MG_C_6_FD_89690 | JGI IMG/M metagenome (GOLD analysis project Ga0115000, IMG submission 89690) | Marine microbial communities from western Arctic Ocean - ArcticOcean_MG_CB8_128 | ecosystem: Environmental > Aquatic > Marine > Oceanic | place: Arctic Ocean: Canada Basin | collected...
GCGCTCAAAGTCTCCGATTATGATGCATCAAATCTCCATTTTCGTCAAAGCAAAAACGTCAGACTTTTTTTTTTTGAGAGAGTTGAAACGCAAAATTTAGGGTTTGTCAATGTTTAACGAACATGCTCTTTTTGGCGTCGTTTGGGGAAAGCGAGAGAAGAAAAAAAGCGTCAAACCAACTCGCACATTTTGTACATACTCTTCTCTATACATACACACATACTTTATTACTATTTAAAGGTTGACACGCGCACGGTACTGTTTGTCGATCATCTTTTGAGGAGGAGTGTGCGAGAGAGAGAGACGAGAGCGTCCTCCCGCGTGTATTTATTCCTCCTAAACTGCGTTTTATGTGTGCATAGAGGGACGAAGTGAAAAGGATTCCGATGGTGACGATATCGGTGATTCCATCGTGGCAACAACAACAACGACGACGACGAAAGAGCTCGTCCTCGAGGAAGAGAGATTATGGTCGGAATCGTCGTCGTTCTTTGTCGAGGAACGAAGCGACGACGACTTTGGGGAAGATGATGTTTTTGCGTGTATTTAACGATGATGATGATGAGAAGAGAAAGCAACAAAAGGTGATGAAACTGCACCAAAGGTGCGTCCTCCGGGCGCGAGGGGAGAAGCGCGGCGTTTTTGTATCATCACATCGAGGAGGAGGAGGAGTTTTAAGAGGAAAAAATAGTAAGAGAAAGAAAGCGGCGGAGATGACCGAGCGGACGATGACGAGCTATTACGACCGGTCCTCGCGAGGCGGGTTTCGGCCGGAAGATTTTTCGTCGGTGGACGAGGACGAAGAAGAAGAAGACAAAGAAGCGCAGAGACGAAGACGACGAAGACGACGACAGTCGGGCGAGAGCGCTTCGACGACCTCGTCTTCAACTTCGTCGTCGTCGTCTGCGTTTACGAACTTTTCCATGAAGATGATACTGGACGGCGAGGAGACGAAAGAGATATTCACGTTGGCGGTTCCCGCGCTGGGCGCGTTGTTAGCGGACCCGCTGATGTCTTTGATCGACACGATGTTTGTCGGGAGAATCGGCGTGAACGAGTTAACCGCGCTCGGACCGAACGCGGCTATATTCCAAGTCATTTTTCAACTGTTTTCGTTCCTGTCCATCACGACGACTGGGATGGTCGCGAGACACTACGTGAAATTCAACGAAGGGTGCGAAATCGCAGAGTATAAAATTAGGAGGAGCGTGTCGATATCGCTGTTTTTCTCCGTCGCGTTTGGCATGGTCTCTTTGATCGCGTTGAATTGTTTCGCGAGCGATATTTTACGTGTAGTTGGAACGCCGGAGAGTTTGCTCGCGACGGCAGCGCCGTATTTGCGAATACGTGCTTTCGCGACGCCGTTCGTGTTGGCCTCCTATTGCGCGCAAGGCGCGTTTATTGGGAAATTAGACAGCAAAACGCCGTTGAGAATCTTCGCTTTCGCCGCGGTGCTCAACGTCGTCGGCGATTTCTTGCTCGTTCCTTCGTACGGCTTACGAGGTGCCGCGTTCGCGACGTTGTTCGCGCAGTGCGCCTCCGCGCTTCTGTTCTCCTTGCAACTCTTTGGGCAAAAGATGTTACCGAAAATAGGAAGTCCCGAGTGGAAGTCTCCGCCGACTGCGACGGAAATCCAACGCATCACCAAAGTCAGCTCGGCGCTCTTCTTTTCCTCAATCTGCCGCATGGGCGTGTACACGATGATGACCACGACCGCTCTGCACCTAGGGAATGCCGTCATGGCCGCGCACCAAATAGCCTTGAACGTATTTTGGTCGCTCACCTACTTCGTGGACCCGCTCTTCGTGGCCTCGACCTCCTTCATCGCCAGAGACTTTGAACGCGACGCGGAGAAAGCGAAAACCATCGCCAAAAAACTCCTTCTTCTTTCCTTCGCCGTCGGCGTCTTCATCTCCATCGTCGCCTTCTTGGTCTCCGCGTTTGCCTCTGGAGCGTTCACCACGGACTTTTACGTCCAATCCTTGGTCCGATCGGTCTCTGTTTACATGCTCGTCTCCCAGTGCGTCTCGGCGGTGGTCTTTGTCAGCGAAGGCATCCTCATCGGCGCCGGCGACGCGCGATATTTACTCCGCGCGCACTTGCTCAACTTCCTCGCCCTCGCTGTAGTTTTACGAGGCGTTCGTCACTTCTCCTTGGGTTTACGAGGCATATGGTTCGCCGTCCTCACGAACCAAATATTTCGGTTGATGCAACACGCCAACCGAACGATGGTCGATAAAAACGGGCCGGACATATTTTTACTCAACGGAAACGGAAAAGACTGCGGTGTTGGCGACGCCGACGACGCCGACGACGAAGATGATTCCGCAGAGGTGGACGTTCGAGCGACACCAACACCAACAACATAGAAGTCATCACATTAATTCTCATCATCGTTAGAAGATTAAGATTGTTATATTTTATTAGAAGTCATCACACACAGCAAACAACACATTTTTAAACTGAACGAAAGTAGTGCGCGCTCATAAAGCGGCAACAACAAAAGGCAGTCACGACAAACCAGTTCTCTTCTTTCTTCGTCTTCGCCGTCGTCATCTTCTTCCGGTGTGTGTTGGGTTCGAAAAGAAGGATCTCGCAGCGCGTGTTGTTTCGCTCTCGCCAGCCCTCTGTGAAAATTGTGAGCACTTAATTGGAGAATAAAGAAAGAGGAAAAAAAGAAGCAATTTCCGCACAAATTTTGGATCGTTTCTCTCTCTCTTTACACTCGCGAATACGCGACCGAGAGAGACGCGCGGACGTTGCGAGACCGTCGAGAGAGAGCGAGTACTAGCGGGCGACGTTTTTCGTGCGTCTTTTCGTCTCGAGAGAAGTACAGGACAGAGACAGAGCGCAAAGCTTTTGGGGATCGAATTTTCCCATCGGTCGACGACGAATTTGAACACACGCGCGCGGAATCTTCGAGGACAAACACACACTCATTGTCTTTTCTCCGCGATCGAAACGAAAGCGAGAGAGAAAGTAGAGAGAACGTCGTCGGTGTTTCTGTCTCGCGGAAGAGCCTTCGTTTGGCGCAAAGAACGAGAGAGAGAGAGAGACATCCTCTAGGGAGAAATTTCTTGCTCCACCATTCGTCTTTCTGGCGAGATACGAAGAAAAGGAAGAAGCGTCCGGGAACGACGATCACCAAAATGATAACGACACGTTCGCATCCACCTCTCCGTCTCGTCTGTCTCCCCGTGCTCGCGTGTAGCGCCGCGTTCGTGCTCCAAGTCCGCGCGAATTACCCGGTTGTGCGGTTTCGCAACGGCACCGTGGGCGTTCGGAGCGACGGTGAAGTGCACGTGCAAAGCGACGAGTTTTTAGTCAACGGGCATTTGCGGGTGTCGGGAAGTCTGTACGTGAACGATACGGATGTTGAAGTGTACGATGTTCGAGTGACGAACGTGTATAATACGTTAGGTATTGATCCGGACTCGTTTACTTCGTGCTATAGAGGAGCGTCCGCGGCGAATTTCCCGAGCGCGTTGACGCATTGGATTGATTTTTCGAACAGTTATTACGAGGATACGTTCGAATCTGGGGCGATGATGAATTCAGCCGTTGATATCGTGAATAATGCGTCCGATATTGAAATTTTTGGAGACGTGGAGTACATGCACGGTGTTCATCTCGGAAACGGCGCGGCTTTCTTCAACGACGTGAATTCGGCGAGAGGCGTGAGGTTTGGGACTACCAAGCTAGGGAAGAATCCTGAGATTATTATCGCGTATAATTAGATTGGGTACATGGAGAAAGGGGTCATTTTAGGCGACTATTCGACTGATGATCCCTCTTACCAGTTCGGGACGCGCGGGACCGGGAATAATAAGGTTGGGATGAGCGCCGATAACAACGCCAACATGGGGACAGTCGAGGCAGACTTTGACATGTGGCACGTAGCAGATGTTTATTATGGCAATACCGATGGCTTTCTCAATATTGATAACGATCCAAGTTTAAACAAGTCATTCAGCATCAGTGGTCAGTATGACGTGGACGCAATGAGCGAGCCGCATATTGGCGGAGTAAATGTGGATTCCGAACACATGCACGGTCTCGTCGGCGAAGTCCTGTATTTTAATCAGAGACTCAGTCCCACCGAACGAGAGAGCGTGATGGCATACATGATGGAAAAGTGGATCGATGGTTCATCCACCAGCGGAAGCACCTCGCAGTGTTCGACAACCATCAACGAAGACGGTTCCGTCAACTCGCCGAGTACAGTCGTTACCGCCATCGCGGAGTCCATCAGACGTCTGACGCCGATGGCGTGCGAACCGCCCGGCGGGGCTAGGTTATATTTCAACGGCGATGATTTTGTCTGCGAGTGCAACGAAAATTACGTCGGAGAATCGTGCACGGATTTACAAGACGGACGATAAAAAAGAAGAAGAAGAAGAAGAAGAAGAAGAAGAAGAAGAAGAGAGAAAAGACCCGCCCACCGCTACCGAGCGAGAGAGCGCTAAAAAACTTGTAGTATATATTTTTTTTTAATTAACCGTATATTACGTACACGGATAGAAAAAGAAAGAAAGAAACACACGTCACGCGCAGTGTTACGCGCATTCCCTCGACCGCGCGCAAAGTTCTCGCGTTCGTCGCGAGAGACGGAGTACTCTTCGGCATGTTCAACGGGGCGTCGTCTTTCGACCACGATATTTCCGGATGGGTTCTCCCAGATAATCCAACGTCCACGGACATGTTCTTAAACGCGGACGCGTTCAACGCCAAATTTACGTGTACCGGCGGCGTCAATGGACCGCCATCGACGTATTCGCCGAAATAGATATACATGTATTTACTCTACAAAACCTACGCGCGATATACGAGGAAGGAGGGAAGGCTTTAACAATCCCCCCAAACTATTTTATAAAATACTAAATAATACATCATCGACGAGCGCGTACGTTCCTATACATGCCGCCCCCGCGCCCGCCAATATTCTCTTCTTCTTCATCATCATCATCTTCGTCGCTCACCCAATCTCTTTCGCTTTCGCGGTTGGTACCCATCGTCGTTCTCATCGCCGCGCTTGCATTTTTGCTCTTCCATCGAACGAGAAACCCATCCATACTTGCCGAGAACAATTCGCACTCGCGAGCGACAAACTGCGCCGAAGTCACTCGGTCCGCGTGACACTTCAAGCGCTCCGAAATCGCGCCGGTTCGAGAATCGTGCACGAGTATCGAACCGTCTCGCGAAGGCACGAAAACGTTCACGCCGTCTTCCGAGCACGACATGGTTGTTGAATACCGATACTGCGCCAACGCCGCCGCCGCCGTCCCGGCACCAGCTGTAGAACCCCTACCACTGCCGCTACCCGTGTTCATCGCACTTACGCTGCCCCGAGCATTTTGTGTCGTCATCGACGACGACGAATTCGAAAATCGTTCGAATTTTGTCGCATCGCACCGACCGGTGCGCAAATCCCACTCGCGAACCCTCGCGTCGTTTCGGAATCCAAACCCTTTCGTGAAAACCGAACGACCATTTGGGTGTATCAATACGCTCTCTATCCCGTCCGCGTGCGCCCTCGCGTTTTCGTCGTAAAACTCTATAGGTTTCCTCAAACTGCTCCACGACCCTGATGTTCCTAAACCTTCGGTACCGCCGCCGTTTCCGCCGTTATTACTCCTCCGCCTATCCATGCTAAACAACGGCGCCGCGCACCGCCGAGCGTCCCAAACCGCACATCGACCCTCAAACCCGCACGTAATCACAGAAAACGCGTTCTCTTTCGACCAAGTGGTCTTTGAACACCCGCCCGGATGCGCTTTCGGTAACGTCATTGCCACCACGTTACTCCCGGGATCCCACAATTTCACGTCCGGCTCATCCGTCGCCACCGCGACTAAATCGTTATTCAAATGACTCGACAAAGACAAACTCACGTCCCGTATTCTCGAACCGAGCGCGACACCACTCCTTCCACTTCTCCCAGAATCAACAGACGACGCGTACGTCACCGCCACCTCCGCGCGACTGGCGTCCCACAACTTCACCGTCCCGTCGAACGACGCGCTAAAAAACGCACTCGCGTCCTCGGGATACCACGCCACCGCCGAGACCGACTTCTCGTGCCCTTGCGACGTCCGCACGATGCGCGCTCCATTTTCACCACTCGCGATACCATTTGTACCACCGGTACGGCGACGACCAAATCTCCTGTTGGACGCGAAAATAGGCTCCACATTCCTCCTCTCGTTCCGATCGCCGTCCGCCTTTTCTTCTTCTTCTCGTCCACCTCCGAAACCATCCATCGAGTCATACATCACCACGCTTCCATCCACGGTCCCGACCAGGACAAACCTCTTTTCGCTCGCGCCAATTTCTAAACACGTGACTCCTCCGTTCCATATTCGAGTGAACTGTTTCTCGCTCGCGATGGTAAACCCGCGGTGGATGCTGTATCTCGCGACGGAGGATTGGAACTCGAGTGGACGGAGTTGACGTTTCGTTTCCCGAAGGCGGAGAGAGGAAACGTTCATTGGGTTTGGAGGAGGTTTCGAGGGAAGGAGGCGTCTCGGTGGAGATGGAGGTAACGCGTTGAAGCCGCCACCGCCGCGCGCGGTGGGTTTTTTGCGGCGCCGAGGCGGCATGTCCTCGTCCTCGCGTCGTCGTGTGTTGCGTTTCAAGGTGTGAGGGATTGCGTTTGGTTTGGATTTATGTGCGTTAGGGATTGATTGATTACATCCGATCGGTATCGATGCCCGCGTTTACGAGATGATGATATACAAATTACGTGACGGCAGACCAACTTCTAAAGTTATGCGTGTGCGTGCACACCGCCTCGACGACGTCCGGGTTCCCTTGTTCTCCGACGACGAGTCCGTGGACTTTCAACCCGCGCTCCGATTTGCGTTGGTCGAGCGCGTCCAACAAGTCTTCTTGCATGGGTTTGATTTCACCATCCGTGACGAGGAGGATGTCCGCGTTTTCCCACTCTTCGGTGTCTAAACGCGCCAAGGCGCGTTCGAAGGGTTCGTCGACGTCCGTGCCGCCGTGGAATGAGCCTTCGAGGAACGCGAGTAAATCGGAGAGGCCTTTGGCGGAGACTTTGAGTTCGAGTTCCATGCAATCGCCCGGGCCGGAGAAGGCGTAGAGGAAACACGGGCGGTTGGTCGTGCGCGCTTGTCGCGCGCATTCGAGAGTCATGCACTTGGCGACAGTTTCGCGGGCGCCCATCATGGAGCCAGAGGTATCGAGACAGACAATGATTGGACCGCATTCCGCCGCGGGACGGGTTTCGAACCCTTCGACGGTAACCGCGGGCGTTTCCGCCCAACCGACGCGTTCGTACGTAGCTAACGTGCGTTCGGCGCGACGCGCGAAGTGTAATCGGCGAGCAGCGGCGGAGTCTTTCATGGCTAACAGTTGAAGCTCGGCCGGGAGCACGCGCGAGATGTCGTCCGAGCGAGTTAAACCGCTCGTTTGTTCGGGTTCCATGGGCGATCGCGTCAAGCCTTCCGGGAATCGATTGCGTTCGCGCTGTCGAGGGGCGCGTTTTAACGGGCCTCTTCCCGAACCGCGTCCTAAAGAACGCACGATGTCTCTCAGTTCCTTCAAATCTTGCAACTTTTTCCGCAACTTTTCCATCTCTTCCCAACCGGTGACTTGCCACAAACCTTTGGATAAATCAAACCCTTCCGGCCCTTCGGTTAAATCGTTCAAATCTAAACCTTCGAACGCTTTCGAGGCTTTTTCCAGTTTATCCACCGCAGGTTCCCATTGCTCTTTGAAATCTTCCATAATCTTTTCCACCATTTCTCTCTTTTGTTTCTCTTTTTCTTTTCGTTTCTCCTCCGCGTTCGACGACGCGTCGTTGTCTTTTTCCTTCGATTCCATGTTCATCTCGATGTCGTCCACGTCCGTTTCGTCTTTCCCGTCGCCGTCGCCGCTGGAGCCACCTCCACTCGTCTCCCCGTTAGGATCGCCTTCCTCTTGATTGGTATCGTCCCCTGCTCCGCTTCCATCTGGGTTCATCTCCTCGTCCTCGTTCGGTTCTTGCTCTCCGCCTCTGCTCTGACTGCTCTCCGTGCTTTGCCTCCGATCGGAATTCGGATCCTCCTCTTCCTCGCCGTCCATCGCGACTTCGTACTGGTACAAAATATCCAAAACGTTCCGCATCAACGTCTTCAAAACCGGAGGAAACTTCCTCGTAAACCTCGCCATATCTAACTCCCCCAACGTTTCCAACAACGCCTCCCGAAACGTCTCGTCTTCCGGCCAATCCACCGCGTGGGGGTCGAATCCGTTCGCCGAAGACGCCGAAGACGAAGATTTCGGTAAAAACCCTTTCTTCAAGGCCTCCTCCCATTGTTCGTACCCAACTTTCGCCTTCCTCAGCTTTTCCACGTCCCCTCTCGTCGTCGGTAGCCTGAGTAACATCGGTAACACCTCCGGCGCGATCTCGCTTAAAATTTTCGGTCCTCCGGGAAGCCTCAACATGTTTCCGTAATTCGCCAACGCGTTTTGTTTGGACACTTCCTCGTCTTCGAGCAAACTTTCCCTGGTTCGTTCGAGGACGTCTAAAACGGTTCGTTCCGAGCTGTCCTCGGAGAGGACGATCGGGGATTTCTCGAACGGGTTCGCTCGTACGCTCGTTCTCGTCGTCGGTGGTGGTGGTGTTCCCTTTCTGAACGCTTTCGAGAAGGCGCAAAAGCGGGGCGCAGATGACGACGTAAACGAGGACGAAGCGCCTTTACCACAGCGCGAAGGAGAAAAGGACGACGAGGACTGCATCGTTGTATCCCGCTGAGAGTGCTGCTGTGAATACTACCGCTCGTCGTGCGGAGATGATTTCGTCGTCGCCGCGCAAAGCCGTCTTTTGTGACGTCTTTCGTCTGTCGCGCGTTCGGTGAAAGAAAATCCAATCGACCCCTAACCCATTAATGAAACCCTAAAAAATAAGCAAAGGAAAGGAAATTTTCAAAATTCTCTCGAAAGAGATTTTAGACGCGCGCGTGTATTAAGATGGACGACGCGAGGACCACCAAGCGACTGAAAGTACCAGCAGCAGCAGCAGCAGTAGCAGTAACAACGCGTTGCGATGATGAGCGTTTTTTTACCAACAAAAAACAACACCAACAACACCAGACGATTGATACCATTAGTGATGGGACGAGGAAACAACGACACCAAAATGAAGATTTTCCCCGACACCATCTGCTTCTTTCGGAGTACACACTGAACGAAGCCCGGACAGAAATCGTTCTCGCGGAGACGAAAAGAGACATCGAGATGGCAATCGAACGAATCTATCGCGAAGCGATGAAATTGGACCACTTTTGCGGTGGTGGTGGAAGCGGTGGTACTTTTGGTAGGCATCAGTCTCTCGTCGTTGGATTCGACATGGAGTGGAAGGTGCTGTATAAGAAAGGCGGCGGCGAAGCGAAGACGAGTTTACTACAGATGGCGTATTCGACATCCGACGTTTCAAAGTCGTCGTCGGAAACGAAAAATGTGGTGGTCGTTTTGATACGACTCGGGAAACGTCTGAAGTATAAAAACCCACTCCCGTCGAAACTGGTTCGGTTTTTAGAGGACCCGGCGGTTATGAAAGCCGGCGTGAACGCGAGAGGGGACGCGCAAAAGCTAAGAAGGGATTTTAAGGTAAGCGTGAACGGAGTGGTGGAGTTGGACGCGTTGGCGAAGGCGAAGAATGTTGCGAGCGGTGATGGGAGGAGTAGCGGTAAAAGTGTTTCTGGGAAAGAACAGGAGAGAGATACTAATAACAACGCAAGTCAGCGATGGAGTTTAGCTCGATTGGCAATACGGGTGCTCAAGAAGCGAGTGCCGAAGGACGGGAACACGAGAACATCGAATTGGGAACGGGACGGGAAGTTGGATCGGAAGCAGTTGACGTACGCCGCGATCGATGCGATGGTTGGTTTGGATTTGTGGGCCGCGCTGAATAAGATGCGAGGGGATGGGTACGAGATGGATCCGGTTCCGGAGGGGTTCGTCTTTCGCGGTAGGATTTTAGAAGGCGAATACGATCCGGACGACGACGACGACGACGAAGAAGATGATGATGATGATGAAGTTGATTACGATGAAGAAGAAATAGAACCATACGCCGCGCTTCGTGAAGCGGCGCTGACGACGTTAGAGAACGAGACGACGATATCGGGACAACCAGAACAACCAAAAACAAAAGAACAACTCGAACTCACTCGCGGCGCGAAACGCAAGACGCCCATTCCAGAAGACGTGGAGGAGATTTTAATCCAACATCTAGGCGGTAAAGCGGTCGAGAATATAGCCGAAACACTCAAACTCAAGTCAGCGGATATCTCCAAAAAGCTCACGATTGCGTTTAAAGCCGGTCATCCGTATTATTGGGATTTGTTAGGTGTTTCCAACGATATTTGGTTAACGTTTTTACAAAGCCGAGAGGAAAAGGCGTTGGCGACGATTCGAGAGCGCTTACCAAACGGCGCGGCTGACATGCCAAAGATTCTATTGTGCGCCTGTCGATTCGCAAGGGAGGTTTTAAGAGATGGGAATCAGTTAGAAGGTGATGAGTCCGCGGACGACGACGACGACGAAGAAGAAGAAGAAGAAGAAGAAGAATCCTCTTCCGAAGAGAATGACGATGAGGACGACGACGCTTCCGAAGAAGAAGAAGGAAAGAAGGAATAAGATATTAGAGTGTTTAGCAGCCAGGTAGCGTGTAGCAGTGTGTTTAACGCAGCAGGTGTTTATCTTTTGATGTTACAATTGTTTGTTCTTTTATACTAATAGGTGTTCATTCATTTATTATCTCGCCATTTTCTCAAAGACGTTCTTTTTCGCGATTTCAACGACAGCCACGTGCGCCTCGTCAACATCCATGTTTTCGTTGTTGTGTCCTCCACCATTCTTAGCGACTTCCGAGAAATCTTTCATGGACTTTGGTCCCGGGGGGTGCATTTTGACTTTTGGGTCGAACGACCACGGCGCCAGCGATGCTAACTCTTGCTTCGCTTTCTTGCTGAGGTGTCCTTGTTCTTCGTCGTCGCCGTTCGACGCAAAGTTCATCGGCGCCGCCAACGCTCTCTCGACTTGCTGCAATCTGCCGCTTTCGTATAAAGCCGGATTGTTATTATAATTCTTCTGGTACCCAACTGATTGCGCGTTCTGCAACACGTGCTGCAAACTGACATCCGTCGCTTTCCTCGTCCTCAACCAATCTAAAACGCTTTCGTCCAACATCGACTGCTTCTTCCTCCAGGCGTCCAACATCGGCGAGCCGATCAACTTTTGCGCGTTCGTCCCCGCCCAAGGACCCGTTTTCGGTTCCCACGGTTCGTTTATTTTCTCGGTTAAACAAGAGAGCCACTTTGATCGATTTTCGAGATCGCATCCGTTGACGATCGGCTTCGCTTCCGCGCGAACGCCGTAGCAACACGAAATGTCCGGCAAGTACGCGCATCCTTTAAATGAAACGTGGACGAGCTTCGTTGGATCGGCCAATTCTTGTTTATGCCACGAAAGCAATGCGGCTGGTATGTAATCGTTTTTATACTTCTTTGAGTGCGAACTGGCGATTTTATGCGACGCGGCTTGCGCACCGACGCCGAACGCCATCACTTCGTCTTCGCGGACGTCTATTTGTATCCCCGCTTGCGTTTGGTAACACGGAGCGAGATGGTCGAATTTGTAGAAATGTTCGGTGTTGGCAAAGAGGTGGACGATGTCGGCGCATAGGTCGTGACGAGCGCAAGGCGTTACGGGGAGATCAAGTAAAGCGTCGCGAAGCCAGAGTAACGCGGCGCGATTCTTGGAGAGTAAACGATTTTCGTTGTCGTCGTCGTCTTCGTTGGTTTCTTCATCTCCCGCTGCCGGCACCAAATCCATCATTTCTTTCGATTTGAACTCCAGAGAGGAGAGAAACGAGAGGTACTTTTCGCGCTGCGCGTGCGAGAGCGTCTTGCGTCTGGAGTGTTGCGCGATGGTTTGAGAAAGGAACAGTGCAACGCTCGGCGCGTTTTCATGCGGTTTATCTTTTGGCGCGTTACTTTCCACTCCCCCGTTGACGGTGCCGTTTTCTTCTTTCTTCGCGCCTTTCGACCACCGGCCTCTTCCTTTCCGTTTCTTTCCGGCGCCACCGTTTACTGGTAATATTGCTTTTACTATCGTCGTCGTCGGCGGCGGCGCCGTCGTCGTCGCTGTTGTCGTCGGATCATCAGAATCTGCCGCTGGCGCAACATTTGGCGGCGCCGTAACGATTTTGTTGCACCAAAACTTTTCGATGGTCTCCTTCACGGATAATTTCGCGTACGGCGGCGGACTCGTGCCATATTTCGGTGAATCGAAACCTTCTCCTAACGTCAACAAACGACGGATTTTTGACATGCACACGGCAAGCGCTTGAATTCTATTCTCTCTTACCGCCATAGCTTCGATTTCGGCGTTTTTCTCGGTATAAACAAATTCACCTCGATATCCCGGATCCCCGCGTTTCCTCCTGTTGATGTGATGTTCCTTCGCGGCTTCGTAAATGAGCGGGGGCAACGTTTCACGTTCGTGATCGATGAAGGAGGCAACTTTCGCGTAATAATTCGTCAACCACTTCGGCGCATCGGCGAGAATGCCGCAACCAATTCGGAAACCTAAACTTTCCAATCGCGTCTTGACGACTTCATCGTTGTCGTCGTTCCCTTCGCGCTTCTCTTTCGCCTCGTCGATGGCGTCCAACAACATCGCGTATCGATCCAAGATCCGATGTTCCGAGTCAAACACTTGCGAGTTGTTGTTCTCACCGACAAACGAAAGGTAACTCCCTCGGCATTTCTTCGCGCCGCACAAACAAAACGCCGCTTCGACTTCTTTCATCGAGTCCGAGCAACTGTGATAGTTATAGCACAACTCCTCTCCTTTTTGAATCTCTCGAGTGGCGTAGAAATGAATTTCGTATTTACCGTCGACGACGGTGAGAATGACTTGCACGTTCGGTTCGCAAGAGTGCGACATTCGCGCGGCAAAATTGTTGTAGTGCATTGCGTCGCAAAAGAGTAAGCCAAAGCCGTGTTTATCGCCTCCAGGCCGTTCCATTTGCATGTTGTAAAATTCGGGCGCGCCAATATCTTTCAGTCCTTTGGCTTTTTGCGCTTGCTTGATCGCATCTTGCTTTTCCATCCACGCCCAAGGAGGGTAGATTTCGCCCAAGAAATCGACGACGAATTCGCCTTTCTGTATGTTCTTTTCGCGAATGTTCACCACACCGTAGCCTTTTCTGTGAACGACAAACAAATTTGGATTCTCTCGGGCTTTCTTGGAAAACGTCCAAAGCGCTTTGGCGCACGCCAAATTCTTCATGCCGTCCTTTGGCGACGTTATGTTTGCTCTTTCAAATTTTTCCGCGAGATCCTCCGCGGCGAGCGCTAATGATTGCGTCGCAAGAGTATCCGGGGTCATCTTTCCGTACGATTCGTTCACTTGGTTCATGAGCTTTGCGTAAATTCCCCAATGCTCGTCGTCGGAAAATTCGGGCAAAGCCTCCGCGAGCACGGCGACGGCGTCTCTTCCGGTGACAAAATCACACCCGTACGTCTCTTGTTCGCGAACATCACGTCCGGATTTCAGTCTAGGATTGCGTTCACCGACGCACGGGTACCACTCTTTCGCTATGCCTTTATCGCATGGGTCGGCATCTATGATTTGACCTCCATCCTCCTCGGCATCCGCGGCGAAGCAGGAGTTCAAAGACACGTGACCACGAATCGGTTCGCATTGACGCTCGCTCGCTACCTCTCTCACATCCGCGCGGTGAACATAATCTTGAACGAATCCAACTTGTTGTCGACTCGCGATTTGTTCTTTCTTTGCGTCTTCGAGTGATCGCGAACCTCTCGCTTTCAGAACTGTCAAAGCGGCAACTCGCCACGCTTTCGAGACGCACGCGAACCGGCCGAGATTCTTCTCGCTCTCAATGTACGCTTCTTCCGCGGTTAACCTCTTCTTTGGGACGTACTCGTTGGAAAACCAAATCACTTTTTCGCTCTGAAAGTTTTTCAATTTTTCGACGTCGCCGTCGTCGTAGGTGATTTCAAAAATAGCGTTTGCATTCGCGTCTTCGGCTTCGGAGGTTGGGATATATCGAGAAATCACGCCTGGAAAATACGCGTTTTCTTCTGCCCAAAATACCTCCACGCAACGACCAACGAGCGAAGCGTCGAATGTTTCCGGCACGGGCACTATAAACTGTTTCTTTTCCTCGTCGTCCTTATGCGCGTCGTCAAAAATAAAGTTAAACGCGCGCATTAAATCTTTTAGCGAGAGACCGTTGAAAGAGACGCAGTTTTCGTTGGAATCTGGATCTTGGAGCGCCTCCATCATGATTTGCTGAATCTGTTGTTTTTTCGTTCCACCACTAACGGTTTTCCGCTTCTTCAAACCACCAACGCCAACGTTTACGTCGAGATGATCGTCCCTTGTCGACAGCGATGGCATCGGTTGCAATCCTGTTCGATGCAACCAATTTCCAATCATTTCTTTCTTTCCCTCTGGCTTTACGATTCGTACCGAGCGTTTCCACGTTTTCGAGGATCCTTTTCCGCAGTGTTTCTCCCACTCCGCGCCTCCGAACACGCTCCCATCGCCTTCGCCGGACACTTTTAAGCACTCGTGTTGCTCGCACATGCATCGAAACATTTTTCGTCTGACGAGGTATACGCCGTCGTGCTCGTTACACGTGACGCGAATGGTTGGTGGGATTTTCGTGATCGTCGCGAGGAGTTGTGCGTCCGCGTCGAACGGTTCCGGAAGGACGCGAGGGTGCGGCGCCCCTGGCCACACGCTCGGGTCTTCTTCAGGAGATTCTTCGTCGATGAGCACGTTGAGAGCATCCTTTGCTTGTTCTTGCCTATCGATATCGCCGCCGCGACCGTGTACTTTCTTCTTCGTCATCTCCTTCTCTCCTACTTCGTTTCCTGCGCTACTATCGTCTTCTTTCTTGACATCCACGGCCATTTTAACCTTCTCTACCCATTCTGTTTCTTTTTCTACGGCGTTCACAATTGGAGTCAATATTATTTTTACTCCGCTTTCGTCTTCTTTCACCTCAACTTCGAGTTTCACGCTCTGCGATGATGCCCCGTTGCGCAAACAGCCTCTTTTATCGCTTTCACCGTTAAAGGTGCTCTCGTCAACCATCTTCTTAATCTTCTCGTCGATGGTTTTCTTCACTTTAGTCTCGACTTGAACACTACTATCAGCATTGCTCTGCCGCGACGCGTTGTTGTATCGAGGTCTGGTCGTGGGCATAAACGACGCGTCCTTGGTTCTCTTTGCGAGCGTGTTAAAAATCCACTCTTTGTTATTCGAACTCGTCTCGACGCCAAACAAGACGTAAAAACACGCGCGAAGGGCACCAAATGGCGATTGTGCGGCGATATTTAAAAACTGGTCGCCCGTGATGTCGCCCTTTTTGAACGCCATGCAAGCGATGATTAATTCGCCTTGACCCCCCTTACTTGACTTGCTTGCGCTGAGGTTCTTTCTATTCTTTTGCGTCGACGCCTCCGATGGTTTGGATGTCGTCATCGTTGTCGTCGTCGTCGTCGCCGCCGCCACCGCCGCCATTGCTATTGCTGATGGTGGTACTATATGAGTAACAGTAGGCGCTGTAATTTTTACCGCTTTCTTTGCCCCGTCTACGACTACTTTCCCGTCTCTCGTTGTGTACGATCCGTCCACGACGTATTTCGGATTCCGTTCGCAAAACTCTCGAAACAAATTCTTCAACTGTTTCTCTTGTTCTAAAGCTTCCGTTTGCGTCTTCATGTACTGTTCAATCTCTTCGCTCGTAAACTCTTCCTCTGCGTCGCAACTCGCGAATTGACTTAAACCACCGTACTCTCCCAGCGGACACACCCATCGATCTCTCGTTCCTAACCCGACTGCCTCGTTCGCTTTCACCCGTCGCCACTTGCCGCACGACGCAATCTCGCACTTTACAAACGTCCACTCCGTCGTGAATTTATTCGGTAGTCTCGGAGGCACGTACAACTCGCCTTCCACCGCTTGCTCCAAGAGGTACTTCAACGTCCCTCTCTTTTCCTTTTGTACTTTCACCGTAATCACCTTTTCTTTCTTCACTCGCGGTTCTTTGACGACCTTTTCCTTCCTCTCTGTGATTTTCCTCACGTGCCCGCTCGGTAACCTCTCGTGCGTCCCGGCTTGAATCTTCGCCTCGTTCGCCTCGTCGCGTTTTCGTTTGTTATATTCGTACACTCGTTTTTTCTTCTCCTCTTCTTTCGTCGCTTTCGAATTCATCCGTTTCCGCACCTCCTTCTCCGCCGCTTCGTCGGCGTCCGCCATCAGCCGGTCGATGTCGTCGTCTGAAAGTTCCTGCGGTTTCTCGCACGAATCGTATCGCGCGTCCACCACGTCTTTACACGTCCAAATTTCTCTTTTGCTGCTCGTATTCGTCCTTTCGGTAGTCTTTTCCGTCGTCGTCGTTTTCGCGTCCTCGTTCGCGTCGTCTTCGCACGTCCTCACAATCATCCCTTTCCCGGCATCTTTCACCAGTTGCGCTTCCACCGCCGCTCTCCCTTGCTCTAAAACCTTCCCAACAATCCTCGGTATCCGTCTCCATTTTAAACATGTCTCGTTTTCGCATTGCATCCAGCACTCGAAGACGGCGTCGACTGCGGTGCGAGGCGAGAACGGTTGCGTCGCCCACGCGTACGCGATTTCCTCGTCCAGAGTATACGGCGGGAGATGGAAGTGAAATTGAGACGATGATGATGTTTTCTTCTCAATCGGGATGGTTTCTGTCTTCTTCATCTCTTCTTCTGTCTTCTTCTCCGCGACAACGACAACTTCTCGATGATGATGATTTCGAACTTCGTCTCCCTCAGAGGAGGAGGAGGATTTCTGTTCCTCCTCTTCCCTTGTTCTCGCGCGACTCATTATATATACGCAACGAACGAAAAAGAGACCTCAAACAGAAACAACCAAAAGCTCTTCTTCGGAAACGAGCGCCTCGTTGCAAAGAGAGAGAGCGCAAACAGAGTCTGCGCAAAGCGGGAGAAAAAGCGATGATGATTGTTTCTTTGTCACGACAAGAATGAGGAACATTTTTTGAAAGAAGCAACTCCTTCTGTCTGTGTTTTTACTCGTAAGCGTTGTTTTTGTGCTCGTTCATTTCAGTCTCTTTTTCACAATCCGAGACGCGTTCGAATTTTTTGTCTGCCGTTTGAAAGAGAACGAGAGAAAGAGACATTTTTGAAAACAGTCTCTCGGATCTCACATGTGATTTACTACTCTACTAATAATTTTAAACGCGCAGCAAGAATAGTGTACTAATAATGAGCGGACGAAGAAAGAATCCACATCCGCAGCGCGCGGTGAACGCGAGGACGGTTTTGATGGTGGTGAAGGGTAGGAGAGAGGAAGAAGA
>Ga0115000_10002115_pt1 | contig 17373 bp, 17 predicted proteins | sample ArcticOcean_MG_C_6_FD_89690 | JGI IMG/M metagenome (GOLD analysis project Ga0115000, IMG submission 89690) | Marine microbial communities from western Arctic Ocean - ArcticOcean_MG_CB8_128 | ecosystem: Environmental > Aquatic > Marine > Oceanic | place: Arctic Ocean: Canada Basin | collected...
AAGCCTTTCAGCGCCGATGGTACTGCACGGGCAGCTGTGTGGGAGAGTAGGACGAGGCCGGGTTTTTTATTTAAAACGTCATTAGCATTACGCTGATGGCGTTTTTTTTTGCATTCTGTACTACCTTGAAAACCACAGCATAATATTGGGTTTCATTCCAGAAGAAAGTAAACAGTTTATTCGTCCCTACAATCCCAACCATATTTTTCTGCCAAATATTTCCTAGTTTGCGATACAAATTAGAACATCATTCAAGCTAGAAATTTCTAAAATTTCAACGCTTTTTGATTGACAAAAACTACCGGCTTAGTTATATTCGCCCTTCTTATTATCAGTACTTAGCACCCTGCAGCACAGCACAGTTAACTGTTTATTTATGGGGGTTTAAGGCTGTTTATAAAGAGAAATCAAATCGCAGTTAAAAAAACTAGTAACAGTACAATTTCTCTTAATTTCATTTATAGCCAAACTGCCTCTAGGAAAAGATATGCTGGAACAATACACGGGTGCCGCAATCATGTTTCTACTTTCCATGGGCATTGCCTGCGGCATGATTGTTATGACATCTTTGCTGGGTCCCAAAAAGCATTTCATTGATAAAATGGAACCCTTCGAATGTGGCGAAAGCCCACTGGTATCTCCTCATCAAAGGTTCTCTGTTAAGTTTTATCTAGTGGGAGTTTTGTTTGTCCTGTTCGATATTGAAGCAATTTTCTTTTTTCCTTGGGCCATCTTATTTAGGCGGCTCGGTCTGTTTGGCTTCATCGAAATGCTTTTGTTTATCCTGATCCTTGGGGTCGGACTTTTATACGTTTGGAAACGCGGTGGCCTCGACTGGGAGTAGCGCGAGAGACTAGTTGCTTGAACAATACAACTTTTGCAATGTGTTCTGAATTGAAAGAATAAAAAATGTCTGATACAAAATTCATTGACTTGATAAAAAGTAAATACACTGACGTGGTTCTCGACAGCCATAATTTTCGAGGCGATCAAACGGTCACGGTTAAGAAAGATTGCGGAAATGAATTTTTTAAGTTTTTAAGAGATGAACCGGAGCTCGATTTCAACTTTCTAATGGATATCACCGCCGTGGATTACATGACTAAAAAGAACGAGCGCTTTGAAGTCGTCTACCATTTCTACTCCCAGAAACATAACGATAGATTGAGAGTTAAAATACCGGTTTCGATAGATGACTGCATTGCTGAAACGATCACTCAATTATGGAAAACGGCAAATTGGTACGAAAGAGAAATTTGGGATATGTACGGCATCAAATTTCGTAATCATCCAGACCTAAAAAGAATTCTCATGTACGAAGAGTTCAAGGGACACCCTTTACGCAAAGATTATCCGATCAATAAACGACAGCCCCTGATAGGGCCGCTGAACTAGGTTTATAAATATGTGGGTTGATTTAGCTATCACATTCGTAAAGATTCTTTTTGTCCTTGCTATTACGGTAGGTTTTTTTGCTCCCGTATTAACATGGGTAGAAAGAAAACAAAGCGCCATTATGCAAGACAGGATTGGTGCAAACCGTGCCGACATTTTGGGCTTTACGGTATTGGGTCTTTTCCACATAATTGCCGATGCTTTAAAAATGTTTACTAAAGAGGATTTCATTCCTCAAGGCGCGAACAAAATTTTACATACCATTGCTCCAATCATTGCCGTGGTTCCGGCGCTTCTAACTTTTGCAGTGGTTCCATTTGGTGGACAATACACACTGTTTGGCAAAGAAGTTAATCTGGTTATTTCTGATCTGGATGTCGGTTTGCTTTTTGTTTTTGCAATTGCTTCACTTGCAACTTACGGCTATGTGATCGCCGGTTGGAGTTCCAACAACAACTGGTCACTATTAGGGTCCATGCGAACCGCATCACAAATGATTTCGTATGAAGTCACTATGGGGCTCACCATTGTTGGCGTTCTCATGGTCTATGGCTCCATGAAACTGACAACGATTGGAGCGATACAGGAAGACTTTTTTAGATGGGGATTATTCTTGCAACCTTTGGGATTCGTAATGTTCCTGGCGGCATCGATTGCTGAGAATAAAAGAATACCTTTTGATAACCCTGAGGCAGAATCGGAAATCGTCGCCGGTTATTTTACAGAATACAGTGGACTAAAATTCGGCATGTTTTTTATGGCCGAGTTTATAGAAATGGTCACGATCGGCGCAATCATGACTATTTTGTTTTTTGGCGCATGGCATATTCCATTTTTACCAACCGCCACGTTACTCGGTTGGTTTGATTTTTTTGGCACCACTGGATCGAACCTGATTGTAATGTTCATCCAGGTCGGTGTATTTTTCACAAAAATAATTTTCTTTATCTGGTTGCAGATGACAATTCGCTGGACATTGCCACGTTTTCGTTATGATCAGATTATGAAATTGGGGTGGAAGATTCTTCTACCGCTTTCTTTAGCAAACATTTTAATAACTGGGATCGTTATCCTAGTTCTTAATTAAAAGGAGGCCGTACGATGGCCTATTATGTAAATAGAAATATCAAGATGACCTGGTGGGAGAGACTTTACCTCCCGGAAATAATAAAGGGTATGGGTATCACCTCCCGGCATTTTTTCGTGAACCTCTTTGGGTTTGTTCCCTATTTATTGGGGGCAAAAAAAGAAAGACCCATCATGACGGTCTACTATCCTGAAGAGCAGGTTCAATACCCGATTGCGTATCGTGGGCGACCGGTTTTAGCTCAAAATGAAGACGGGCAACCTGCTTGCGTTGCTTGCGGCTTATGCGAAATTGCTTGTCCGGCTTACTGTATCCATATTGAACCGAGCGAAAATAGTGGTAAGCAAAATCAGTATGAGCGCTGGCCGGATGTATTCAATATAGACTACGCTATTTGTATTTTTTGCGGAAACTGTGAAGAAGCCTGTCCGGAAGAAGCCATTTTCATGAGTGACGATTGCGAAATATCAATGCTCGATCGTAAACAAATGCTTTACACAAAAGAACAGCTTTTAACTCCGGTGGCCGATTTGCAAAAACGCATTGACTTCACCCGTAATATGTACGCCAAATGGAATTATTAATTTTTTATCCTATTGCAGGCCTGTCCATTGCCTTAGCTCTGGGTGTTATTTTTAACACCAGCCCGGTGGGCTCTGCTATGTGCCTCATCGGTATGATGCTCGGGTTATCTGGAATCTTTGTGCTCCTACAAGCTCACTTTGTCGCCATCCTGCAGATCATTATTTATGCAGGAGCGATCATGGTTTTATTTATGTTCGTAATCATGCTTTTGAATTTGAAAGAAGCGGCCGCAGCCGATTGGGTGACGAGAGATAAAAACCTTTTCATCTCTATAATGAGCGGCGTATTAGCGATAGGAATTTTGTACAAAATTGTGGATGTTATTTTTATGGCCGAATTAAATTCCCCCGCCACGTTACCCGATTCGTTCGGGACAGTTGCAACTATTGGCGAAGCATTGTTTACAGATTTCGTGTTGCCATTTGAGGTGGCATCACTTTTATTGTTAGCAGCTATGATCGGGGCAGTTGTCCTCGCGAAACCTAAACTGGACTGACTATGTTTGAAGATTCGGTTCCCTTAGCTCATTATTTGACCTTAAGCGCAGTTCTGTTTGTAATCGGAATTGTCGGTGTTCTGGTTCGTCGCAATGTGATCGTGGTGTTCATGTCAATCGAGATCATGTTGAATGCGGTGAATATTTCTCTGATTGCATTCGATCATTATTTGAATCTTTCCAACGGTCAGATTTTCAGTTTTATGGTGATGTGTGTTGCTGCTGCAGAAGTGTCGGTGGGACTGGCAATTATTATTGCCCTGCACCGTAACAAACCAACGGTCAATCTTGATGAATTCAACCTGTTGAAGTGGTAATAAAAGTATGTTGTTAAAACTAACTTGTCTGGTACCCCTCTTTCCGTTGCTCGGATCCATCATAAATGGATTCTTTGGGTTGCGAATTGGGAAAAATGCAGTTGGAATTATTGCCTGCGGAAGCATGGCTTTGTCTTTTCTGACTTCCGTTTTGATTTTTGTGGGTTTTCTCATGTTACCGGAAGGACAGCACGTTTTCGAGCAAGTTGCCTGGACCTGGTTTGGCGCTGGGGACTTTTCTGTCGACTTTGGATTTCAGATAGACCCCCTAACTCTGATTATGATGTTTGTTGTAAGTGGAGTTGGGTTCATCATTCATGTCTACGCCATTGGCTACATGCATGAAGAATACAGTTTCTACCGATTCTTTGCTTACTTCAACCTGTTTGCCAGTGCCATGCTGATTTTGGTTATGGGTAACAATTTTCTAATCATGTTCATCGGTTGGGAAGGTGTTGGCTGTTGTTCTTACTTTCTTATCGGTTATTATTTCGAGAAAAAATCCGCCTGCGATGCTGGTACCAAGGCTTTCGTTGTCAACCGGGTGGGGGACTTCGCGTTCCTGCTCGCTGTCATGTATATCTTCAATATTTTTGGCACCATCGACTTCACTGAAGTTATGCACGCGGCTCCTGAAAAACTAATTTATGCTGGCGAAGCAGTCACCCTTATCACCCTATTGCTTTTTGTCGGCGCAACCGGCAAATCAGCGCAAATTCCTTTATACACTTGGTTACCCGATGCAATGGAAGGCCCGACCCCGGTCAGTGCCTTGATCCACGCTGCCACCATGGTAACTGCAGGTGTTTACATGATCGTCCGATGTAGCACCCTGTTTAATCTGGCACCCATGACGATGATGATCGTGGCCGGCACAGGTGCGGCAACAGCAATTATGGCTGCAACCATTGGCATGACTCAATTCGATATTAAAAGAGTATTGGCCTACTCCACAGTCAGTCAGATCGGTTATATGATCATGGCTTGCGGAGTCGGTGCCTATACCGCTGCCATTTTCCATCTAGTAACCCATGCCTTCTTTAAAGCCTGTCTCTTTCTTGGCTCCGGAAGTGTCATTCATGGTATTCATGGCGAGCAGGATATGCGCAAGATGGGTGGGCTTAAAAACTATATGCCTATTACATATTGGACATTTCTGGTCTCAACGCTTGCCATTGCAGGCATTCCTCCGTTATCCGGTTTCTTCAGTAAAGATGAAGTTCTTTATCATGCGTTGATGGATGGCAATATTATCTTTTGGGGAATGGGTATTGGGGCAGCCTTGCTAACAGCTTTTTATATGTTCCGCTTGGTGTTCATGACCTTTCACGGCGAATCACGTGTTGATCCATCCGTGCATCCACATGAGTCACCAAAAGTAATGACCATGCCACTTGTTATTCTTGCAGGGTTGGCAACGGTAGGTGGCATATTGGGAATTCCGCTTTTTCATGGCTGGCATATTCTCCACAACTGGTTAGAACCAGTTCTGCATTTCGATCTTGCAAATGCCTTGCAACATTCAGAACACATGCTGCACGAGGCTGGTAAACATACACCTTCTTGGGGACATTTACTCAACCCAAAAGAACACAATTTATGGCTTGAAGTATTCCTGATGGCATTTTCAGCTTGTGTGGCCATCACCGGAATCGTAGCGGCATATATCTTTTATATTAAACGACCTGACTTGCCTGAAAAGTTTACGAAAGGCCAGTGGGGATTCGAGCTGGTACAAAACAAATATGGTGTCGATGAACTTTACGACGAGGCATTCGTCAAACCCACTGTAGAGGCATCGCATTTACTTTGGAAAGAAGTCGATGCCAAAGCTATAGACGGAACGGTAATTGGTACCGCTAAAAGTATTGGATGGTTAAGTAAACAAGCTCAGGCCTTTCAATCTGGCTTTGTTCGCAATTATGCCTTGTTCATCGCAGTTGGGTTCATCAGTCTTTTATTGATTATGTTTTAGGGAATTATGTTTCTAACTTTTATAACTTTCTTGCCAATAATTGGTGCGTTTCTTCTCGCCTTTTTTCCTAAGAAAAGTGAAGGTGCGATTAAGCAAACTGCGCTTGCAGTAGCAGCAACTGATTTTCTCCTTTCTATTTATTTGTGGACCAACTTTGATAACTCCACTCATAAAATGCAATTTGGGCTTAATGTCCCCTGGATAGAATCTTGGGGAATCAATTACCATATTGGCCTTGATGGAATTTCCCTACTGCTTTATGTAATGACCACATTCCTGACGATGATCTGTATCATCGCTTCCTGGGATGTTAAAAAACATATTCGCGAATACATGATGGCTATGCTGGCTCTCTCTACCGGTATGCTGGGAGTTTTTATTTCTCTCGACCTTTTCATGTTCTATGTGTTCTGGGAATTCCAGTTGGTCCCAATGTACATCATCGTTGGAGTATGGGGCGGTCCTCGACGGATTTATGCCGCAGTTAAGTTTTTCCTTTATACGGCAGTAGGTTCGCTGCTAATGCTGGTAGCTATCATCTGGATTTATTTCCATATCAAGGAAACAACAGGTGTGGCAACAGCAGATATTCTATTCATCACCGACCATTTAAGTTCGAGTGTTCCACTAGGTACTCAAAAATGGCTGTGGGCTGCTTTCTTTCTGGCCTTTGCTATCAAAGTGCCTATGTTTCCATTCCACACCTGGCTCCCTGACGCTCATGTAGAAGCGCCAACAGCGGGTTCTGTTATCTTGGCTGGTGTTTTATTGAAAATGGGAACCTATGGTTTCTTACGATTCAACCTTCCCTTTTTCCCACAGGCTTCTTATGAGTTTGTAGATGTAATTGCCATACTGTCGATCATTGGCATCGTTTATGGGGCGTTGGTTGCAATGGTCCAAGAAGATTTAAAGAAACTCGTTGCCTACTCGAGTGTCAGTCATCTCGGGTTTGTCATGCTGGGAATCTTTGCATTAAACGAATATGGAATACAAGGTGCCTTAATTCAGAACATCAACCACGGTATCAGCACTGGCGCCCTCTTCCTTTTGGTTGGGGTTATTTATGATCGTCGACACACCAGAATGATCAAAGAATTTGGCGGGCTTTCCAAACAGATGCCAGTCTATGCTGTCTGTTTTATGATAGCAGCACTATCATCCATTGGTCTGCCGGGTATGAACGGATTTGTAGGGGAGTTTCTGGTACTCTTGGGCACCTTTCAAGGAATCGGTTTTCTCTATGCGGCCTGCGCAACTTCGGGGGTTATATTAGCAGCCTGTTATATCCTCTGGATGTTCCAACGTGTCATGTTCCTGGAGTTGAGTAATCCAAAAAATATGAACCTGAAAGATATCAATGCTCGGGAACTGATTACTGTTGTTCCCTTATTGATTTTAATTTTCTGGATTGGTTTATACCCAAAACCATTTATGAAAACATTTGACGCATCGGTCAGTCATCTGGTCAGTAAAGTTAGCCCCGATAATTTCCGTCCTAAACAAGACCACGACGCGGGTGGACACCATGCGACACTTATAACCAAAACCGAACTGGCCAAGCTGAGTCAAAAGCTACAAAAGACCAGCCATAATTGATTGAGGAATATTTAATAGTGGAACCGATACACGCACCCGAATCCATTGACCTGATTGCTCTAGCACCAGTCCTTGTACTGAGTGTTTTTGCTATGGGAGTTCTAGTATTGGATCTTTGGGCTGGGAAAAACAAAACACTGCTGATGTTCGTAAGCCTCGTTGGCTTGTTAATGACGGCTATTAGCGCATTTGCCAAACATCCTATCCCCGCCTTTGCGTTTACCGACAGTTATACCGTCGATCACTTATCTCTGTTTTTTATATGCATATTCACTCTCAGTTCCGCCTTAACCATTCTGCTTTCCAGTGAATATAACGAACGCGAAGGAATCAAGGCAGGGGAATATTATTCTCTGATTCTACTTTGTACCGTAGGAATGATCCTTCTCGCTTCATCTACAGATATGATCATGATCTTTCTGGGAGTAGAAATCGTATCAATCTGCCTCTACGTATTGGCAGGTATCAGGAGAGATAATCCCGCTTCCAACGAAGCGGCACTAAAATATTTTCTGCTTGGGGCGTTTGCCACAGGATTCCTGTTGTATGGAATGACATTGGTTTATGGCTCAACCGGAAGCACAAACCTATTTAAAATTGCAGAATTTGTTAAATCAGATGGCTCTCAGTCCAATCCCCTCCTCCTAATGGGAATTGTCCTTTTAGTGATCGGGTTCGGATTCAAAATTGCGGCGGCTCCGTTTCATATGTGGGCACCAGATGTCTATCAAGGGGCACCTACCCCTGTTACAGCATTCATGGCTGTCGGGCCTAAAGCTGCGGCATTTGCGGCGTTTTTCAGAATCTTCAGCGAAGCTGTCCCAGACTTGGCTCCGTCATGGGAAATATTGTTGTGCACCATTGCTGTCTTAAGTATGGTTGTTGGTAACCTTGGCGCGATCATGCAAACCAACATCAAAAGAATGCTGGCCTTCTCCAGTATCTCGCACGCCGGTTACCTCTTGATTGCGGTCATAGCTAAAAGCTCTCTGTCAGGTTCGAGCCTGCTCTTTTATATGCTGTCTTATGCCTTCACAACTTTTGGGGCATTTGGGATCATTATTTTACTTGGACGAAAAGGCGAGGAAAACCTGGAACTAGAAAACTATTCTGGCCTAGCATACAAGCACCCATTAATAGCTTTGAGCATGACTGTATTTCTCCTGTCTTTAGGAGGTTTGCCACCGTTTGCAGGTTTTGTTGCCAAGTTCTATATTTTCAGTGCTGCAATCGAAGAAGGTTTTGTAACTCTTGTTATCATCGCCGTTCTCAACAGTGCCATTTCATTTTATTACTACTTGAAAGTAGTCGTCTTCATGTACATGAAGGAACCGGCGGGTGAATTCCAGGTATCCCTGACTCCCATGACACTATTCGTAGTCATTATAGGACTCATCGGAACCATTCAACTTGGCATCTTCCCCGACACCATCATCTCCCTCACAATCCACTAGCGTGGGAGGTCTACTCTGCATTACGTTTTAAAGCGGGTCAATACTCCCTCCTTGAGCGCATTAAGAATGTCTTGACTGTTAATTTCTCCAGCAACAGATAATTTGAAATTGAAAGAATACCCCCCCTTGCAAGGCCAGAAAATACAGGCACCAAGTCTAAAACTTTTTACTCATTAAATACACAGGTTAGGCTATAATTCATTTTTACCTTCAAATATATATGCACTGGAAAATTTTATGAAGATGCACCATTTGGACAAAGAAAAAGTAGAAGCCATCATGTTGAAGGTCAAACAAGTGGTCGACTCAGGACAATACCCTGCAGATGTTATAGAAGAAATTTTCAAGCTCTCACAAGTCGATGGCGAAAAATTTTTAGAATGCAAAAACCACCCCGTCCAAAAAGAAAAAGTGAATTTTGAAATCGACCCTGAAAAAGGCGTACGGTTTTTTGATCCTTTCAATTTCTTCACCCGCGGAATCTATAAAGACATGGATGGATTGACTGTTTGGACACAGGACAATCTCAAAGAACCCTGGGAGTACGAATAGCGGTAGACCCGCCTCTTATAAGGCTCATCATACCCATAAACAATATTTGATAAGGGTAAGTAACCCCCAAATAAAAAAGCCCTATGCAAAATGCACAGGGCTTTTTTATTACTACAATTTAGGACTTAGCTTTTTTTTCCTGATCTGCATTGAAATCGTAAGAACCTTTTCTTGGCAAGGATGCAGTGAAACTATCTGCGGTTTCTTTCATAGCTAGATCTTTGGCATCGCCTTCCTCTTGGGCTTTTTTACGGGCCAGGGCTTCTTTTTCTTCATCCGTTAAGTTTTCTTCAGACTCACCCTCTTTCCCTTCTTCAATGGCAGCTTGCTGGCCCTCTTCCACTTGAGCTCCTTCTTCCTCTTCCTGCGCTTCTTTCATGGAAGTCTTGAAGTTTTTAATACTACGACCAAAAGCACTGCCAATTTCGGGAAGTTTTCCCGCTCCAAAAATAATCATTATGATGACCAAAATAATCATCAACTCAGGAAAACCTATTCCCATCATAATCCTTGCCCTCCAGTATTATTGAAAACAACCCTACATCTTAACAAAATAGAGCCTTATTTATTAAATAATAATCTATATTTCAGTAAGTTTATCCCTTTTCGACCTGTAAATACAAGGGGAATAATTGTTAAGATTTGAAAAAAATCGATTCCATGCAGTTACAACACTTTAATATCGCAAATTAACTTCAACCGCTATTTCTGAAAAAAATGTCAATGAAAATCTAATAAAGTGTATCGGAACTTCAATAATAAAAACAATGCTTATAACTAGACAAGAAGATCTTATAGACTTACACTAACGATAAGAGTCTGTTTACACTTTGTACCAAGTTTGAGTCATCTGCGAGCAATTCTTATATGAATTTAGAACTTCTCATTGCAATACTTTTTGGTGGATTATTAGTCTACCGAAGTTTGTTCTCCATACGAAGAACTCGTATGCGAATTATTGCGATGAGCTTGGAAACTCTAATTATTGTAACTGCGGTTTCCGCTATTCCACAAAGTTCTGTAAACCAATCCTTGGATTCGCAAAATATTTTACGTCATTCAGCCGATGAGCAGGAAAGCCTGATCGCTGTTAAGCTTTATTAAAATAAAATCACTCAGAATTAAAGGTCCTCGCAGAAAAGCTGATCCAGTTAGCTCAGGCACGGCCCTTTCACAAGAAATCTCCTGAAGATTTTCTGGTTCTTGCCAGTCGAGAATACGAGCAGAATAATATTGATCAGGCCCTTAATTTTGCATATGCCGGCCCGAATTTAAACCCAAAGAACAAACAAGTTCATGCCGCACTCAGCAATATTAAGGGCATGGTTTTTTCCTTTCTAGGTTTAGATGCAGTTGCAACCGTAAAGTTTGAAGAGGCTTTGAAAAAAATTCTCTATGATACAGACACTCACAATCATCTTGGAATTCTTTACTTTGAACAAAAAGACTTCCATAAAGCTGAAAAAATAATTAAAAAAGCTCTGGCCCTTAGGTCCAAAGATGGAGAAATTTATTACAACCTGGGAAACCTGTTTAAAGAGCAAAACAGCTTGAGAAAAGCCGAAAAGACTTTCAGGCATGCATTGAAAATAGCACCGGAATCACCCGATCTTCATAATGGATTAGGCACCGTTTTCTGGGCTCATGACAAGAGGGCAATTGCAGAAAAAGAATTCCAGAAAGCTATGGAGCTTTCCTTAGGTTATGGTTTGGAACTTCATAACGAAGTGGAAGATAAAGAATCCCAAAATTTCTAAGCGCCTCCCCTATTAGCAGATCATTTCCTCTCTACTTTTTAATCTAGGCTTCACGCAAAGACTCAATGGCTTTTTTGTAATCTTTTGTTTTAAAAATGGCTGAACCGGCAACCAGAACATTGGCCCCTGCTTGTTTTATAACTCCAGCATTATCCGATTTAATTCCGCCATCGACTTCCAACAATAAAGTGTTTTCATAATTCGACATCACATCGTCCAGGTTTTGAATTTTATCCAACATTGAAGGAATAAACTTTTGCCCACCGAATCCGGGGTTTACGGACATCAGCAGAACCAGGTCTATCTCATGGAGAATTTCTTCAAGGGAAGAAAGTGGAGTCGCAGGGTTGAGCACTACACCTGCTTTTATCCCCTGCTCTTTTATCAATTGGATGGTACGGTTCAGGTGCGGGCAGGCTTCCACATGAACGGTAATTATATCGGAACCGGCACTGGCAAAATCTTTAATATAAGCATCGGCATTTTCAATCATCAAATGCACATCGAGCGGCAAGTCAGTTGCCTTGCGAACGGACTCCACGACCACTGGCCCAATAGTGATATTGGGGACAAAATGCCCGTCCATCACATCCACATGAATCCAGTCTGCACCCGCCTGTTCAACCTCTTTAACTTCATCCGTCAGGCGACCAAAATCCGCTGAAAGAATGGATGGAGCAATTACTATCTCTTCTTTTTTTTTTGTCATTGGGTTAATTTCCTTATCGCCATCACAAATTTTGGGAAGCATATCATAAAGCCTGATAACTGTCCCCATATTATGCAATGGTTATCAAAAGCTAATTTCTTTATAATAAAAAATTACTCTAATTTCTTATAAAATCCGTGAAAGCAAAACTAGAAATTATCCGAGAAAAAATCAAAGCCCTTCTGATGCAGGATCACAATATGCTTATACTGGCTGCATTGATCGGCTTTCTTGCTGGTTTTGCCTCCACGGCTTTCAGATGGATGATCGAATTCTTTGGCATTGTATTTTCCACTGAAGGTTTATCCTGGCTTGGAATTACGGGGACGGCATTGCCTTTCCTATTAACACTAATGCCGATGTTTGGCGGAATACTTACCGGTATCATCTGCCACTTCTTTCCCGATGCAGTGAAAGAAAATGGCGTACACCGAGTCATGCACGCAGTCGCATTGAAAGCCGGAAAAATTCGCAAGCGCACTCTGATCACTTGTTCTACAACTTCCGCCCTCACCATTGGCTCGGGTGGTTCTGCCGGCCGTGAAGGACCCACCGTGCAAATCGGCTCGGCTGTTGGCTCAGCACTGGGAAATCTTTTTCACTTATCAAGAGAGCGTGTACGAGTATTAGTCGGGTGTGGAGCCGCAGCGGGGATTGCTGCATCCTTCAATGCTCCTCTGGCCGGGGTTTTATTTGCACTGGAAATTATCTTAGGCGAATTTACGATCCATACTTTTAGCCCTATTATTGTTGCATCCGTAATCGGCACCGCAACAGGACGAGCCCTTGAAGGCAATGAGATCACATTTCATGTACCCGTTCATGAACTGGTCAGTTATTCAGAAATCATTCTCTACCTGTTCCTAGGTCTTTTATGCGGACTGATTTCACGGTTGTTCACTTTGGTTTACTTCAAGTCTAATAGTTTTTTTGAAGAAAAAGTTCGTATTCCAAAACTCTTAAAACCTGCCTTGGGAGGATTGATAGTTGGTTTAATTTCTGTTGGCTTTCCCGCAGTTCTTGGAAATGGTTATGAATTTATGGAAAAGGCTTTGACCGGCGAACTACTGTGGAGCATGGCATTCCTACTCATTTTTTTAAAAATAATCAGCACCTCGGTAACCCTGGGCTCGGGCGGACTGGGTGGAGTTTTCGCCCCATCTCTTTTTATAGGAGCCATGCTAGGTTCAACATTCGGAGCATTGGTACATAACATTAGTCCAAACCTAACCGCTTCACCAGAAACTTATGCACTCGTAGGCATGGGTGCTGTTGCAGGTGCTGTCATGCAGGCTCCTTTAACCAATATCTTGATGCTCTTTGAACTGACCAATGACTACACCATAATTCTGCCAATTATGATTACTTGCATTGTTTCTGCTCATACATTTAGAAGCTTTTCAAAAAATTCCATCTATGTTCAAAAACTTCTTAAAGAGGGAATTAATATTCAGCACGGTCGCGAGGTATCCATTCTAAATTCGATTCGCGTTGACGAAGTAATGAATAAAGAAGTCACCACCATTCCTGAAGGAATGCCTTTTAGAAAAATTCTTGAAACCATTTCCTATTCAAAGAACTTTTACTTTCCTGTGGTCAACAGTCAGGGGGAAATGTCTGGAATACTGTCTTTCCATATGGTGCGCGAAATGATTTTTGAAGAGGAACTGGGAGACCTAGTGGTCGCCAATGACCTTTCGGTCAAATCCGTAAAAACTCTCACTCCAGGTAACAATTTGAATCAAGCCATGGAATTATTTGCCCATCTAGATGTAGAACAACTCCCAGTTGTTCAGAAGAATGACCCCAAGAAAGTCATAGGCATGGTCAATCGCGGGGAAGTGGTAGCTGCTTATAACAGAGAAGTATTGGTATCTGAATTTGACCGATGACCACCCCCCACCTGCTCGCTTCCAGACTATTCGCATTCATACTAATTAGTTGTCTGTTGTTCACCGCATGCGGTGACCCCAATTCGTTCAGTCATCGACGCTCACAGTTTTTGATGGGAACTCTGGTCAAAATTTCTGTAATATAAAAAGATGATAAACTCGCCATAACTGCTATTCACCATGCATTCCGAGAGATTCGCAGGCTGGAAAAACTGATGAGCATTCATGTTCCAAACTCCGAAGTTTCAAAAATAAATCAGGCGGCAGGAAAAGATCGCGTCTCGGTTTCTAAAGAATTAATGGCAGTTATTCAACGGTCCCTATTCTGGTCAGAAAAAACGGCGGGCGCTTTTGACATCACCATCGGCCCAGCTCAAGAGTTATGGGGTTTTGATGCTCCCTCCCTACCCTCAAAAAATTCCATCGCAGATGCGATTAAAAAAATTAACTTCAGAAAAGTTCAATTAGAAGAACAAAATATTTTTCTGCCTGAAAAAGGGATGCGGCTAAATTTAGGGACTTTCGCCAAAGGCTATGCTGTTGACAAGGCCATTGATATCTTAAAGGAAAATAAAATTCACAACGCGCTGATCAACGCCGGCGGTGACCTTAAACCCATAGGAAAAAGGTCAGACCAGGTTAATTGGAGAATAGGACTGCAACATCCTAGAAATTCAGAATCCCTGCTAGCCTCTTTCTCTATCTCGGGGAGCGCCGTTGCTACTTCAGGAGACTACCAAAAATATTTTGAACAGAATGGAAAACGCTACCATCATATTCTCGACCCTAAAACCGGATATCCTGCCACGACCGGTTCAATGTCTGCCACGGTTATCGTAAAAAATGTCATGGATGCTGATGCTCTTTCCACAGCCATTCTTGTCCTTGGATCAGAAAAGGGCATCGCATTACTTGATTCGTTAAATGAGGTAGAAGGATTGATTTTAGATATTAAGGAAGAGGCGAATCTTTCCAGAAACATGACTTCAATTGAAAATTCCGCCCTCAAGTCTTTCAAAAATGGCGTTCGCTATTAACGCATGCCCAATAGTATTAGGGTGACATAAGTCTGGGAACAAGTATGCAAGCTGCGTTTCTTTTTCAAGCAACTTTCCATAAGCGTCAAAATAAGTAACAAATTTTTCAGGAAACAGGTCATGCACCTTTGATAAATACGGATTAAAAATCTCAGGGAAATCATAGAATGGAATATGTGCTAATTTTGCTGTTTGTTCAGCAACACCGCGATACGTACCTCTGTTACAAATACTGATAAAATGGGGTTTTCCTCCGCGTTGCAGAATCTCCTTGAAAATTGCACCAAGGTTTTCCTGATATTCTTCTAATGAAACTCTGTTATTTTTTGTTTTTGGAATCCTCAGTTCAGGTAAAGAGTGAATCAAGGTTCGCATCCACTTTATTACCAACAGGCGATTCAAAGACCAGCTTATTTTTCCTAACAATGAGTTCTGTGCCTGAAATCGCACACTATCCGATTTTAAAGAAGGGTAAGAATCATTCGAACCAAACGAGACCAGAACGATATCTCCATTTTTTATTTTCATCCTATCTTCCAGCAATAATAGCCCCTGGTAAGAGGTAAAACCTGGCGTAGAATAATTTTTGACAGTAATACCGGATGTTTGGGAAGGTTGCTTTAATTTTTCTGCAAGCTGTTGTGGGTAAGAGTCTTCAAAGTCTACTCCCCACCCAAAGCTACTGGAATCTCCGAGTACATGCAGGGTATGAGCTTCACCCTCCTCGACTGTGGGGTTCTGCTCTGAAATACGATTACCTTTTGCATCCGATGCAATCGTCCAAGGTGGAAGTTTTTCAAAAAATATTGCCGAGGAATAATTTGAAACTGTAAGATGCAGATGGGGTTTTAGTAAATAACCGTAACGCAAATCAGGGCGATAAGCATAGACATCTTCATTCACGAATCCCTGTTCCGCCACATAGCTCTGATAGCTTGCCAGTACCAATGGGTCCAACTCTTCCATCCAGGCAGGAAAAACAAACTTTTTGTAGGAAATCGAAGGTTGGAAGCCAGAAAAATGCAAAACCATTTCCAGCAAACAAAAAAACATCACCACAACAAACGAGGAAAATAAAAAAGGCCGAAGGGTTTTATCTTGAGGTTTTTGTATCACAACAATCGGATTAGTTATGAGTTAACTTTAGAGTATCTATTCAGCAAAAGGGAATTTCCCACCACAGACACAGAGCTTAAAGACATTGCTGCGGCAGCGAATACAGGTTGCAAAAGAATCCCATAAGCCGGATATAAAACACCTGCCGCGATAGGAATGCCAACAATATTATAAATAAAAGCCCAGAATAAATTTTGCCTGATTTTAGACATAGTGGCTTTACTCAACTCAATTGATTCTACAACAGCCTTAATATCTGAGCCAACAAGAGTTATATCTGAGGCTTCCATCGCAACATCGGTACCACTCCCTAAGGCAATTCCCACATCAGCCACAGCCAGCGCGGGAGCATCATTGATTCCATCTCCAACCATTGCAACACAATGTCCGGATTGTTTGAGCCTTTCAATTTCATCAACTTTCCCCGATGGCAATACTTCAGAAACCACCTTATCTATTCCCAACTGCCCTGCCACTGCTTGCGCCGTCTTAGAGTTATCTCCCGTTAACATGACAACTTCTAATCCCATTTTTTTTAGATTCAAAATATTTTCTTTAGCATTTCGCTTCAAGGCATCGGTAGTGGCTATGAGTCCTGCCACCTGCCCGTCAACGCAGAGGATCATCGGGGTTTTGCCATTCTCCGTCAGCTTAATCAGTTGGTTATCAATGGAGGATATATCGATCTGATTTTCTACCATCAATCTTTTATTTCCAAGCAGCACTTTCTGGTCATCTACTTTCCCCTCAACACCGAATCCTGGCAAGGCATGAAAATCAACAGGTGCTTTAAGTTTTAGTCCTCTCCTTTTAGCCTCCGCCACAACGGCTTGCGCAAGAGGATGCTCAGAGCCTTTCTCCAGAGACCCTGCGAGAGCGAGTAATTGCACAGCATCTAATTTCGTTGCAGGCGCAAGAAGAACATCGGCCACCTCCGGTTTCCCCCATGTCAAGGTTCCTGTTTTATCGAATACGATGGTATCTAGCTTTTCTGCTCTTTCCAGAGCTTCTCCTCCCTTGATCAAGATACCCATTTTCGCGCCTCTTCCTGTACCCACCATGATAGCGGTTGGGGTTGCCAGACCTAACGCACACGGACAGGCAATGATCAAAACAGAAATAAACGACATGAGGGCAAAAGAAAAAGCGGGAAGTTCAGTGAAATATTTTCCGAACAGCCACCAGAATAAAAATGTTGTAACAGCCAGGCCCATCACCGATGGCACAAAAATTCCTGCAATTTTATCAGCCAGTTTTTGTACCGGCGCTTTCGATCCTTGCGCCTCTTCCACCAATTTAATAATCTTTGCCAAAACCGTATCCTGGCCCAACCTAGTTACCTTCATTTTAAAGAATCCGGTTTTATTTATACTGGCTCCAAAAATATCATCGCCAACGCTCT
>Ga0115000_10002117_pt1 | contig 17365 bp, 27 predicted proteins | sample ArcticOcean_MG_C_6_FD_89690 | JGI IMG/M metagenome (GOLD analysis project Ga0115000, IMG submission 89690) | Marine microbial communities from western Arctic Ocean - ArcticOcean_MG_CB8_128 | ecosystem: Environmental > Aquatic > Marine > Oceanic | place: Arctic Ocean: Canada Basin | collected...
AGAGGAGTGGCTTGAGAAGAACGATGAGCTACAGGCTGATCAGAACACTGCCCCTAACCAAGAAGAGTTTAAGGAAGCGCTAGAGAAGCCAAGCAGGTTTAAAATGCCTAAGTTTCTTGGAGGTGAGTAATGGGCGGAGGAGTACCTATACACGAAGAAGAAATAGTAGTACCAAAAGAAAGTAGAATACTGAAGTGGTGGAAGACGTTAATATACGAGGAGTATCACTTAACTATCTGGTTTGTAGAAGGAAAAGTAGTAGATGGAAACGGAAATGCTAGCTATAAGAGAGTAGAGAAGTTTTACAAAGCTACAAAGATAAGTAAGATTACTCCTAAGTTTATAAAGTTTACCAACATGGATAAGCAACCCGTACAGATACGGTCAGAAGAGCCTATGAACTGGGATTTAGTAAAGGTATATTAATGGTAACAGACACAGCAAAACAGAAGATCAAACATCATTTGTCCAAACGTGGCAAGGGTGTAGGTATTCGTATAGGTGTAGAAACTACCGGATGCAACGGCTACGCGTATAAGCTAGAGTTTGCAGATACCGTTAATGAGGAAGACACTGTAAATAAGTACGAGGATTTTTCAGTACTAATGGATCCGAAGGCTAAAGCCTTACTGGAAGGAATCACACTAGACTATCAAAAGCAGGGACTTAATGAAGGTTTTGAGTTCATTAACCCGTTAGAGAAAGCACGTTGTGGTTGTGGGAAAACTTTTTCAATATGATAACAGAAAACTTAAAAGCTCAAATCACTTTAGATGAAGGTGTAGTGTATGAAGTCTACAAGGATCATCTAGGCTACCCCACTTTCGGGGTCGGACACCTTATACTAAGGACAGACCCAGAGTTCCATATGGAAGTAGGGGCTAGTGTATCTAAGGAAAGAGTAGACGCATGTTTAGAGCAGGACTTACAGACAGCGTCTGATGAGTGTGTTATTCTATACCCTTGGTTCGATAGCGCACCACAGGAAGTGCGAGAGATACTGATTAATATGATGTTCAACATGGGCAGGCCACGCCTGTCGAAGTTCAAGAACTTCAGTCGGGCATTGTATGAACAAGACTGGAAACAAGCAGCAGTAGAGGGGCGAGATTCGCGTTGGCATAAGCAAGTGACGAATCGCGCTGAAAGATTAATGATTAGAATGGAGAATGTAGCCTAAGTGAAAGTACAATTAGTTTCTTTAAGTACACCATCAGCAAGTACAGGAACACATGGAGCAGACGAGTTTGTAGCCTACTGTGCTAGAGTAAGTAACCCAGGGAACCAGAACAACCCCAAAACCGCAGCGGGGTTGCTCAAGTACCTAATCAAGAATGACCACTGGAGTCCCTTCGAAATGGTATCTATTACTATGGAGATCCAGACAACCAGAGACATCTCCCATCAGATAGTACGTCACCGTAGCTTTTCCTATCAGGAATTCAGCCAACGGTATGCAGTGTCTGACACATTTGAGACAAGGGAGACAAGACTGCAAGACCCTAAGAACCGGCAGAACAGTGTAGAAATTGACATCTCTAACATAGAGTCTAAGAAGCTGGCCGACCTTTGGTACTTGAAGCAGCAGGAAGTTCTACGAAAGTCGAGAGAAGTATACGAGTGGGCTTTGGGACGTGGCATTGCAAAGGAGCAAGCACGAGCAGCTCTTCCCGAAGGGCTAACAGGCACTACACTGTATATGGCCGGAACTCTGCGTAGTTGGATACACTACTGCCAGTTGCGTATGGCAAACGGCACACAGAAGGAGCACCAGGAGATAGCAGAACTGTGCTGGGACATAATAGGAACACACTTTCCAAGTGTAATAAAAGCGTTCCAAGACTAAATAATTCTTGACATAAATACGGAAAAGAAGTATAATACGCTCATGAATATTTTTATACTAGACAAAAACTTAGACAGATGTGCAGAGTACCATGTCGATAAGCACATTGTAAAAATGCCACTAGAAGCGGCACAGATGCTTTGTACAAATCATTGGATAGAGAAATACCTTGGGTACGTCCCACAAAAACTTACAAAAGAAGAGTGGGCAGTCATTAAAGAAGCCAAGAAAAATCCTGTCCGAGACTTTCCTTATCTTCCTACTATGTACAATCACCCTTGTACCATTTGGGCTAGAGCTTCTCTGGATAACTACGAGTGGTTATTCGGCTATGCTCTCGCCCTCAACGACGAATACGGATATAGATACGGAAAATCACATAAATCGGTGCATGAAGTTATACTTAAACTACCATCACCATTTAGCTTACCACGAAGTGGACTCACTGATTTTGCGCAAGCCATGCCCGACGAGCTTAAAGGAGAAGACACAGTAGAAGCGTACCGTAAGTTTTACCATAAAGATAAAGCGACCTTTGCTTCATGGAAGTATAGGGATAAGCCACCTTGGTGGTCTGAAGAGGAGGCAGAGTATGAGCAAAGAATCACACGGTAAGAAGTACGATAGTGGTAAACCTAAACTATATCTGCTTCCGCCTAAGTCCATAAATGAAGTAGGAAAAGTACTTACATTTGGAGCAGAGAAGTACGACCCCCATAACTGGAGGAAAGTAGATGATCTACAGAACCGATATAGTAGTGCAGCGTTGCGTCACATATTCGCTCACATAGATGGGGAAGCTGAAGATGAAGAGACAGGACTGTCTCACCTAGCACACGCTATATGTTGTTTAATGTTTAAATTGGAGGATGAGTTAATTGCCGAGAGTGAAGAAGAAGGACTACGAGAACCTGACAGCCACCAATATAGAAAACGTGGTAGACTTGTTATCAAAAACAGAGAAACCCATCACGAAAAAGGAAGCATGTGAAATCCTAAACATCTCGTACAACACCACGAGATTGAACAAGATTATAGCAGAGTACCAAGAACGTAAGCAGTATGTAGCAGAACGAAAGGCTACAAACAAAGGTAAGAAAGCTCAGACATATGAGATAACTGAAGCTATAACAAACTATTTACAGGGAGACTCTATCTCTCAAATAGCAGCGGGGTTGTATCGGTCGTCTGGTTTTGTTCGTGCCATACTCGATAGAGTAGGAGTACCACAACGACCTGTGAGCGTAGAAGAACGTACAGTGCCCTCTATCATCCCCGATAGTTGTGTTTCTACAGAGTTCTTTGCTGGAGAAAAAGTATGGTCAGCAGCCTACCACGCTCCCGCGATAGTAGATGAGGAAGTAGAAGTAAAGAACAAGTATGAAAGCAAGGGCTACAGAGTATATATCCTAGAGAAATCCGAGGAAACTGTAGGCGGCTTCTATGCGTATGTCCTAGCCTGTGAGCTGGGTAGGCTCTCTCACTTAGAGGAGCATGGAGTTAACTTAAGTAAGATATGAATGAATTAATGGCAGCCCTTAGAAGCGGGACCTGCTATATAAAGTATAAAAGTGTAACCTCGGATAGAGAGCACGAAGGACACTATACTTTGATAGGAGGTTATGACGCACCTAGTAATAACTACAGTGATAAACTGGTAGTAGTATCCACTAAGACAAAGATGTATGAAGACATCGTAAAGGATAGCATAATAGAATGGAAGAGTTCAGAGTAATAAAAACAATATTGATGTTGCTGTACCTCGAAGTAGGCCTACATATCACAGAAATTTTGTTTGATATGCACCAGTCACGAATGTTTAATTGGCTACTATAGAAAAATAATTCTTGACAGAAATGTTATTTCGCGATATAATATCATTTCAAATTTAAGGAAACCGATGGGCGACCGATTTTACCAACAGCAACTAGACAAGCTGGGCACATGCCCAGGAATGAAAACTAAAACAAGGAACCGCAGAATGGCGTGGGATGACGACAAGAAAGCACAAGCAGTAGAAATGTACGAAGCAGAGAACCCAACCTCCGAGAATTCAATGGAGATTGTAAAAGATATAGCTGATGAGTTAAATGAAAGCCCTAACGGGGTTCGCATGATTCTTAGCAAAGCTGGTGTCTATATCAAGAAAGCCCCAGCCGCAGCAGCCTCTGGTGGCAACGCTAAAGCTCCTAGTACAAGAGTATCTAAGCAAGACGCTCAGGACGCACTTGTAGAAGCTATTAGAGCCGCAGAGAAAGAAGTAGACATGGATATCGTATCCAAGTTGACTGGCAAAGCTGCACAATACTTCACCACACTAATCACAGACTAGTATCACCCGCCCCTTCGGGGGCACTACCACCCTTTAGAGTGTAGGAATGTAAAAGATTTTACCCACCTAAACCTAAGGAGTCTTAGTGAAAAAGGAAGAACTAGCCTCTCTTGTGACGGAGTATGGCGACGCTATCATTACTTATCGTAGTGAGAACTCAAAAAAACTAAAGTACAATGTTTGCACGTTGGACTTTAGTACGCCTTATATTCAGAGCAAGAAAAATAGAGCGAAAGAATCCAGCAGTACGTTACTACTGTTCTGTTGGGATACAGACTCATATCGTCTGTTGAAACCTTTTAATATCACAAGCGTAGTACCTTTATCATCCATCTTAAAGAATGACATATGATTGACTTAACAGAGCCTGTTGAGGTATATGAGCATGTAATTCATTATGATGAGGTGAAACAGGAGCAAGTTAGAGTCACTGTTAATACTTTTCGGGGGGTAGAATATCTACACGTTCGTAAGTACTACATGGACTTTACAGAGGAATGGAAGCCTACCCCAAAAGGAATAGCTTTCCCTCTTGACTTCAACAATTCTAAAGAGCTATTCCGCGCTTTAACAGAAATAATATCGTTAGCCGAGTCTCGCCAAATCATTGAAGAAAACTTCGGTGATCTCATTAGAGAGATTTATCCAGAGGAAGCCGCAACTACAAAATAATGGGTAAGTTGGCTCCCATTTTAAAGCCAGCACATTAGAGGTAGAACCTGATGAAAAGAGAAATAGAAACAGCAATCACATTGCTATCAAACATGGTCGTCGAGGACATTGAGTCGGCAGACGCTCTTCGCTTCACGCAAGCTGCGCTGAATTTAGCCCATGTCTTAGCAACGATTGGAAACATAAAAGAATAAGAGAGTAAGCCGCAAATAAATCTTGACTCTATGAGGATTCTCTAGTATAATATACTTTAATAAATGAGAGAAAGAACAAATGAGCGACATCGGTGAAGACTACCGCAACAAGATAGCAAAACTCTATTACGAAGAAGGCACTAGCCCTCTCGATGACTATGAGTGGGATCTTCTTGATGACAATCAGACCGTAGGCTACACTCCTAGAGAGAGTGTTAGGCATCTCTATCCGTTGTACTCCCTACAGAAATCTTTTTCTATGGATGAAGTCACAGCCTGGATCGGAGATAACTATGTTATCGACACTGCCAAGCTTGACGGTGCAGCCGTTTCTCTTTTTTATAACAATGGAGTACTCGTTCGAGCTACTAGCCGTGGTGACGGTGTTAAAGGTGTTGATATAACTAATAACATCAAACACTTAGTTGCCAATGAAATCAGTCGTCAAACCTTGATGCAGATTGACGGAGAAGTAATAGCTCCCAGCAGTATACCTAATGCCAGAAACTATGCAGCAGGTGCATTGAATCTGAAGTCTGAAGAAGAGTTCAAGCAACGAGTACCTAATCTATCGTTTGTAGCCCATGATATGCGGCCTAGCACTGGATTTAGGTACTGGTCAGAAGTTATGCAGCACTGCTCAGAAGTGTTGGGGTTTCATACTGACCTTTACTTTGATTGTACTGACTACCCCACAGACGGTGTAGTCTTCAGAATAGATAGCCTAAAAGTATGGAATGAGTGCGGCTTTACTGCACATCACCCACGGGGTTCAATCGCTTTCAAAGAGCAGAAAGCCGGAGTAGCTACTACTCTATTGGATGTTGTGTGGCAGACTGGTAAGTCTGGAGTAGTTACTCCAGTAGCTCTCCTAGAGCCTGTCATGATAGGTGAAGCAAAAGTTTCCAGAGCTACGTTGCATAATATGGAATATATCAACGAGCTAGGGCTAGAACTTGGCTGCGAAGTCGAGGTCATACGCAGTGGTGAAATTATCCCTCGTATAGTACGACGACTTAACTAAAAATAGTTCTTGACAATAACGTCAAAATTCTATATAATATACTTTCAATTCAAGAGGAGTCCCAATGCAAGCGATACTAGCCCCCACTACTTGTGGTTCATGCGGTACTGTCCTTGTGTGGAGAAATGATTTACTATTCTGTAATGAGCCATACTGTCCTGCTCAGATTAGTAAACAGATAGAGCATTTTGCTAAGACCTTGAAGATCAAAGGGTTAGGCCCTAAGACTATAGAAAAGCTGCATCTTTCATCAATACATGAAATTTACTCGCTTGACTATGATCTTACTATGCTTGCCCTATCTTCTAAGCCTCTTACAGAGAAGCTACTCATTGAGATTGATAATAGTAAGAAAGCAACACTAAACCAATTACTACCCGCTTTCAGTATACCCTTAGTAGGAAAGACTGCAACACAGAAATTGTCTGCAACTGTACTCAGTATCGCTGAGATTACACCAGACAAATGTCAAGAAGCAGGTCTGGGCGCTAAGACAACTGAAAGTTTGATGGATTGGTTAGAAGACGAGTGGCTCTTCGGTGATGTAGGAAAGCTACCGTTTTCTTTTGAGTTTGAGCAGAAAGCTCCACAACAGGAGGCACACGGTACAGTATGTATTAGTGGTAAACTGAAAAGTTTTCCTACTAAGAACGCTGCAACAGCCGCTCTCTGCTTACACGGTTATGATGTCAAAAGCAGCGTAACCAAGGATGTAACCATTCTAGTTAATGAGAGTGGCATAGAGAGTGCAAAAACAAAGAAAGCCAGAGACTCTGGCGTAACAATAGTAACCAATCTATTAAACTTTTTAGGAGAAGCAACCAATGGCAACACTGCCTAAGTGGACTGATGAGCGTACCGACACGCTTACTAATTTTGTCGGCGATGAGACACCTGTCTCTCAAGCCTCTGTAGCAGAAGCCGCAGAACAGCTTGAAACAACAACACGGTCAGTTTCTAGTAAACTGCGTAAAATGGGATTCGAAGTAGAGCTTGCCTCTGCGAAAGCCACACGCGCTTTCAGCGAGTCTCAAGAAGCTACTCTCTCGTCTTTTGTCGAAGACAACAGCGGTGAGTACACATACGCAGAGATCGCATCTCACTTTGAAGACGGGGCGTTTAGTCCTAAGTCTATCCAAGGTAAGATTCTGTCTATGGAACTTACTGACCACGTTAAGCCAGCTCCCAAAGTGGAGACTGTAAGGACTTATTCCCCAGCGGAAGAGAAGACCTTCGTATCTATGGTCAATGATGGCGCGTTTGTGGAAGCAATCGCAGAAACTTTAGACCGTACTGTGAACAGTGTTCGAGGCAAGGCGCTCAGCCTTCTTCGTTCTGGCGAAATTGAGGCCATTCCCCGTCAGGAATTCACTAAAGGTTCAGCTAAGGATGATCCTTTGGCCGACCTCGGTGATGTATCTGACATGACAGTTGAGTCGATTGCAGAGCAAATCGGTAAGACTGCCAGAGGCGTCAAAACTATGTTGACTCGTCGTGGTCTGACAGCGTCAGATTATGATGGAGCTGCAAAGAAAGAGAAAGCTGCTTCCTAGTAAGTAGTTAAGTCTGTGTAGTCAGGGCAAGGGGTTGTTCTGACTACATTTTTTTCATTCGGGGGATTCATTGAATATAGCTAGTGCTTTTATAAAGCAAGTTTTGGATGCGCGAGACTTCGAGTCTTGGTCATCCGTGCGTAAGCACTACTTGCCTTCAGCCTATCACAGATTGTTTTCTGAGATAGACAAGCACTGTGAAAAATTCCATGAACTCCCTACGTTTGAAGACCTCAAGTTTGAACTAAGAGACGGTGCGACTAAGGAACTACTCTTCGCTGTTGACGCAGTGGAAGTAGATGCTGATGCGTACATGCTTCTTCAGTACCTAAAGAATGAGTACACTCAGAAAGAGATACTGAATTCCCTTGAGGACTATGTTGACCACTCTATATCCTTTGAGGATGCAGAGGAGTCAGTAGCACACCTACATCAGATCGTTCTTGATATCGAAGAAAAAGTAGAGCTTCAAGAACCGCAAGAGAGTATGCAACGTATTCCCTTGTTCGAACCTGATGAGGAGTTAGGAAAGTACCTACCTCTCGGCTTAAATACCGATAATGACTACGAAATCTCGTTCTCCCCCCGAGACTTGATTCTTGTAGGCGGTCGCCGAGGGGCAGGGAAATCTATTACTTGTTCAAACATTGCTAATAATGTCTATGAATCTGGTAAGTCTGCAATCTATTTCACTATTGAGATGGACAGTCGAGCAATCCTTCAGAGGTGTTGTTCTATTGCAACTGAAATACCTTTCTCACGCCTGCGCGCTAAGAATCTTAACGTAACGGAATGGGAGAAGGTTGCTAGTTGGTGGGCCGGCCGATATCAAGACAGTCAAGAGCGACTGGCAGAGTATCAAGAACACCGAAACTTTGAGCAGTTCCACGATAAACTAAAGTCTACTTGCGAGTTACACCCCACTCAACAGTTGGACGTGGTTTATGACCCCTCTCTTACTGTCTCTAAGATAAGAGCCGAACTTGATAAGAAAGTTAAAAGTAAGATGGACGTTGGCGTAGTAATCGTCGACTATATCAATCAAGTTAAGCGGTCTAGTATGCCTTCTCGTGGAGGGCAGTATGACTGGACAGAACAAATAGAAGTTAGCAAGGCTTTGAAGAGTATGGCGCAGGAATTTGAAACCCCAATATTCTCGCCCTATCAGACAGACGCTAGCGGTGAAGCTCGATTCGCAAAAGGTATTCTTGATGCTGCTGATGCAGCGTACTCTATGGAACCTTGGAGCCAAGAAGATGGTTGTATGACGTTTACTTGCGTAAAGATGAGAGCAGCCGCTATGCGTTCTTTTACTTCTACAATGGACTGGGAGACTCTGAAGATTGGCCCTGAGTCAGCTTTGACTCCGACAGAGAAAGAGGATAACGACCAAAAAACTGGAGAAGACATAGACGATCTCTAAAATATATCTTGACAGTCACCTCAAAATCGAGTATAATATACTTTCAAATTCAACGGAGCTGTCATGCCAATAATTGAGGGAAGTATGAATCATACCTATAGTGGTCGTAGAAAAAAGCGTATTATCCGTAGTAAGAAAGCAAAAGTTCAATTCTTTCAGTTAGACAGAGACGAGCCGACTATTAGAGAAACTCCTAATTATCCGTCTGCTCCCATGACTCCGTATCGTCCAGCAAAGGACGAAACCTACAAGCAGGAAGTATCGGCAGGCTACACCATCGCACCCGCGTATAATAAAGGCGCATATCAAGTAATCAGTGCAGAGAGTGTAGAAGACATAGGTAGATAGATGATACTAGGGTTTCTGCTAGTCGTAATAATAGAAGGAACCCCTGTTGTAACCGAGGATATGTACTTCAACGATATAAATAGATGCAACTACTTTGCATATAAAGTACAGACAGGTAGCTTCAAGGATGATAAATATCCTTATTTGTATACCCAACGTAGAGTAACTGCTTACTGTCTACCTAAAATGGTAGAGGAGAACACCGAGTTCTGGGACTAATACAATGGAAGAAGATACAGAAGAGATTCTTGAGTGGTTAGAGAAGCTACAGGGAGCTGACTACAGAAGGAGAGTAAGAGAGATGCTTGATCTTAACTTCGATGGTCAAGAAGATGAATCAGATTATAAACCACATGAAAGAGCCTAATGGATATAGAAAGAATACTGAAAGAACATGATGTATACTTTATGCAGAAGGGTGCAGACTTTCTAGTAAAGTGTCTAAGCCCTGAACATGAAGATAGAAATCCTAGTATGCGGATTGATCAGATTACTGGTATCTTTCAGTGCTTTTCGTGTGGATTTAAGGGTAACTTATTTAATCATTTTGGGGAAAGGGCAAATCAGCTACAACAACAGAGAGACCTTTTTAAGAAGAAGCTTACACAAAAGCGCTCCGAAAGTGTTGGTTTGTCCTTTCCCCAAAATACTTTGCCGTATGTAGGAAACTGGAGAGGTATACGTCCAGAAACTTATAGGAAGTTTGAAGCCTTCCAGCACGCTGCGGTAGATTATGTAGGTAGAATAGTATTTCCCATACGGGATATATCAGGTAATATAGTTGCGTTTCAAGGTAGGCATACCGGTAATGGCATACCTAAGTACAAGTTTACTCCCCCTGGGGCTAGACTACCTTTCTTTCCTATAGTAGAGTTTATACAAAGCTCTGTTATACTTGTAGAAGGTATCTACGATATGATAAACTTGCATGATAAAGGTTTGACTAATGCTGTATGTTGTTTTGGAACGAACAATTATAATGAGAGTAAGCTCTCAATGCTGCGTGTACAAGGCGCAGAGTATGTAGAAATATTCTTTGACGGGGATGACGCAGGTCAGACAGCGGCAGAGAAACTAAAGAGTGAGTGTGAGAAAGCTGGTCTCGTAGCTAGGAATATCCATTTCAAGGATACTGATCCTGGTGCACTTACTCAAACTTCAGTAGATAAATTAAGGAAGAAGTTATATGGCTAGAGTTGCCTTAGTAGAAACTAAAAAGGGTAGAACTGATTACAGACGAGAATTCGATGACGAGTTCGACTTTGATCAATATCAGCTATGCTCTGATCCAACTATCAAGAAAGTACTAAAACGAGACTGTGATATTGATATAAACACAGACCACTACGACTGGGTTATACTAGTAGGTAGTGATGCGCTCAAGTACTTTACCAAAATCAATTCAGTGACGGAATATTCCGGCAAGAAAGTAGAAAAGAAATTTTTACCTGTAATTAACCCTGCGATGCTCACATTCAAACCTGAGGCTCGTAAGACGTGGGAAACTTCTAAAGAAAGTATCATTAACCATATTAAAGGCTTAGTTGAGGAGGTAATAGTAGATGAAACAGTTGCTATCGGAATCGAAGATACTACCCAGTGTAATAGCTTTATACAAGCGGCTATTGACCATGAAACTACTTATGTGGCGCTCGATTCGGAGACGACTGGGTTATATCCTAGGGACGGCCATATACTCGGTATATCATTATGTTTTGATGGTGTCCAAGGTGCTTATATTAATACCGAGTGCTTTGATGAGACTACTGAAGCGTTACTGCAAGAACTATTTACGAAAAAGACAGTAATATTCCATAACGCAAAGTTCGACGTAGCGTTCTTTGAGTACCATTTTAACTTTAACTTTCCATCTATAGAAGACACAATGTTGCTCCATTACCTCATAGACGAGAATCCTGGAGGGCATGGCCTTAAGCCTCTGTCTATCAAGTATACAGTCTATGGCGATTACGAGAAGCCAATGTATGAGTGGATGGATAACTATAGAAAAGAGCATGGCATACTAAAGGCTGACTTCCAGTGGGCGTCTATTCCTTTTGATGTGATGAAAACATATGCGGCTATGGATGCTTTATGTACGTTCATTCTCTTTGAGAAGTTCGTAAAAATTAAGCAGAACCCAAAGCTCAAAAAAGTATATGACAACTTACTTATTCCAGGTACTAGGTTTCTTATAAGTGTACAAGATAATGGTGTGCCTTTCGATAGGAATAGGCTTCAGGTATCTCAAGACCTTATGCAAACGCAGATTGATGAAGCTATTAGTACACTATACAGTGACCCTGCAATTAACAAATTCGAGAAGATAAATGGAAAAGATTTTAATCCTAACAGCACTGTCCAGCTTCGTAGCCTCCTTTTTGATTTTCTCGGTCTACGTCCTACTGGTAAGAAAACAGGAACAGGAGCTAACTCAACGGATGCAGAAGTACTCGGCGAACTTGCATCCCAATCTGAAGTTCCTGGACTTATCCTTAACATACGTCAACGATCCAAAATTAAGAATACTTACTTGGACAAAATCATACCGCAGCTGGATAGAGATAGTCGGTTACGCACAGGCTTCAATCTCCACAGTACTACTAGTGGCCGTCTTAGCTCTAGTGGTAAACTTAATATGCAACAACTACCTAGGGATAACCCTATTGTAAAAGGTTGTATCAGAGCTGCGGAAGGCCATAAGATAGTAGCAATGGACTTAACAACTGCAGAAGTATATGTAGCTGCAGTTCTGGCAGAGGACAAGGCTCTTATAGAAGTATTTCGCTCAGGCGGTAACTTTCATAGTTCAATTGCAAAGACAGTATTCAAACTAAACTGTGAAGTAGAAGACGTTGCAAGTTTATTTTCAAAGGAACGACAGGCTGCTAAAGCTGTTACCTTTGGTATTATGTACGGCGCTGGCCCTAAGAAGATCAGTGAGCAAGTCACAAAAGACTCTGGCTCTTATTTTAGTCAGCAAGAAGCAAAAGAAGTTATTGATGATTACTTTCAGTCTTTCTTTCAACTAAAGAACTGGATACAGAATAATCATAAATTTATAGAGCAGAATGGCTTTGTATATAGTTTCTTTGGCCGAAAAAGGAGACTACCAAATGTCAAGTCGTCAGACGCGGGCATCAAAAGTCATAGCATTCGTTCTGGTCTTAACTTTCTGGTGCAGTCTACTGCTAGTGACATTAACCTTCTTGGGGCTATAGATATGCAAGCATACCTAAAAGCCACTAAGTCTAAGGCAAGAATCTTTGCTTTAGTGCACGACTCGATATTGGCGGAAGTACCAATCTCAGAGGTAGATGGATATTGTGAGCAATTAGAGCAATATATACAAATGGACAGAGGAATATCAATTCCTGGAGCACCTGTAGGTTGTGACTTCGATGTTGGAGATGACTACTCTATGGGTAAATTCGAGAAACAATATGGAGGAACTTTGGGCATTAGCTAGCACGTTCTGGCAATGGAGTATACTAATCATACTGGTACTAACAGGCTTCTTAATCAATGTATTTGACAAAAGACCAAGAGAAAACAGAGTTAACTTCACATACGAGGATATGCCCAGTATGCGACCCTTGCCTATTAAAACAGGCGAGAAAGGCTTTTGGGGTGCTATTTGGATGTGGTTAACTGGAACAAGAAAGTGGGAACTAGCAGAAGACTTTAACTATACGCTTAATGATGATGAGTTTATAGTACCTAAAGGCTTTGTTTTTGATGGAGCTTCTGTCCCTAAGTTTCTTGCAATCTGGCTGTCCCCTGTAGGAGTTCTATTGATGGGCGGTCTTGTACATGACTATGGATATAAGTATTCTAGGTTAAAGAAGCGCAATAGTCCTTTTCATGTAGAAGATGCTCAAGAGCAGAAGTATATGGATCAGCTGTTTAGAGATATATGTATAGAAGTGAATGGCTTTAGATTATTAAACTACTTAGCCTATTATGCACTTCGTATCTGTGGCTTTCTTGCTTGGAATAAACATAAGAAAAGCGGTAGTCACGATGAGCTATAGTAAACAAGTACTCGACCATTATCAAAACCCACGTAATGTGGGTAAGATGGAGATTACTGATAAGGTTGGCACAGGTATGGTGGGAGCACCAGCCTGTGGTGACGTTATGAGATTACAGATAGAAGTAGAGGACGGTATCATTACAGATGCTGTGTTCAAAACCTATGGGTGTGGTAGTGCTATTGCATCTTCTTCTCTTCTAACAGAGTGGGTAAAAGGGCGAACTTTAGAGTCTGCTAATAGTATAAAAAATGTAGAGATAGTAGAAGAGTTAGCCCTTCCTCCTGTAAAGATACATTGTAGTGTACTTGCGGAAGACGCAATTAAAGCTGCAATCAAAGACTACAGAGGTAAGCACTAGGATGAATCTTCATGGCTGGCTTGCACAGCTCGTGAAGTGCCTTATGGGGCTATCTTTTATATATCTTTTAACGGAAACCGCAGTACTAATGACCAATTAGGGGGTTCAATGACTTATAGTATCAAGTGGACAAGTAAGGCAGGAGAAGACCTGTCTTACTCATATAGTTTAAATAGCAGCGTATACGGAATGGCTCAAGCACTAAACAATAGCGGTTCTACAGATATAAAAATTTACAATAATGGAGTTTTAATTGATCATTACATACAGGGAGATACAACACGTAACCTTCCCGGTATACCAAATCCCGTCAAGCAATTGGACTTATTCTGATGGGCTGCTTTTTGTAGATGATCTATTAGTAGATGATACTAACCAGCCAGGAGAGACTCTAGGCTTACGAAGACTGCAAACTCCTTTCAGGGATATAATGCGTCTTAGTCGAGCTCTTATTAACCATGTAGGGGTTATAAAACAAACTAACAAAACTTTTATAGATTCAAGAGGCATACCTTTCATATATGAGAAAACCCAGTTCTGTAACTTAAAATACTACAAAATTCGTAGGGTTGAACATAAAGAGGTAGCTTCTTTACTGTGGGTGCATAAAGTTACTATTCCCTTTACTATCCCACGGCCTCCTTATGAGGGGAGGTCCTGGGCGGGAATACTACATCAAGGAAATGCACCTTGGATGTTGTACGAGTACGCCGAAGGGAAACTAAAGGACACTCGAAGAAAGGTATAGGAATTATATGGGTAACAAGCGTAAAACTTTAAACGGCTCAGGTCTTCAGCTAGAAGAGATAGAGCCTTTAACAAAGAATCAATTAATTGCATTCGAGTCTGAAAAGAATCTAGTGTTGCACGGAGTAGCAGGTACGGGTAAAACCTTTATCTCCTGTTATTTAGCATTTGATGATATGATTAAAGGACAGTATTCTAACTTAGTCTTAATCCGAAGTGCAGTACCAACAAGGGACATAGGGTTCCTACCTGGTAACGAAAAGGAGAAAGCCTCAGTTTATGAAGAACCGTATAAAGAAGTTGCAAATGAGTTATTTAATCGTGGAGACGCATATCAAATACTCAAGACTAAAGGTCTAGTACACTTTATGACTACATCATACATACGGGGTATAACTTTGAAAGACTCTGTTATACTGATAGATGAGTGCCAGAACATGACTTTTCATGAACTAGACTCAATTATCACCCGAGTGGGACAGTATTGTAGAGTTATATTCTGTGGAGACTTTGAGCAGTCTGATCTAAAGAACAACGGGCTAAAAGACTTTCTAAAGATACTAGAAACGATGGGAGCTTTTGATATGGTTAATTTTGAAGTAGGGGACATTGTCAGAAGTGACTTTGTAAAAGAATACTTAATCGCTAAGAAGGATATAGGACTATAAAAGCACTAATCAGCAATCGCATTTACCTTGAGGTAACGCAGGAATACAAGGAGTTTTTAAGCAAAGAACTTACCTATACTATTCCTTCGTTCAATCCGAAAGACCCTCCCTTTGTCATAAAGAATATGGCAAGGGTACGTGATACGCTGGTTAGTATACCAATAGGAAGAACGGATTTGATACCGTCTGACTACGAAGTAGTTGATAAGCGTATCAATATACCAGTGGACTTTCCAGAGTTTAAGCTGCCACTACGACCAAGCCAACAAGAGGTTTACGACGAGATCGAAGACAATTCTATAATTAACGCTTGGGTCAGTTGGGGAAAGACTTTTACAGGTCTTGCTATTGCTGGTAAGCTGGGACAGAAAACACTTATCATAGTCCACACAGTACCTTTAAGAAACCAGTGGGCAAAGGAAGTAGAAAAAGTATATGGAATTACTCCTGGTATCATAGGTAGTGGTAAGTTTGAAATTGATGCTCCAATTGTAATTGGGAATACTCAGAGTTTATACAGAAACATTCTGAAGATAAACAAACAGTTCGGCACCATCATATTAGATGAGATGCATCATGTCTCCTCTCCGACGTTTTCCAAAGTGATAGACACCAACTATGCTAGGTATAAGATAGGATTGTCAGGAACTATTGAGAGAAAGGATGGTAAGCATGTTGTATTCCGAGATTACTTTGGCAGTAAAGTGTTTAAGCCACCTAAGGAAAACTATATGGTTCCCTCTATAACTATATACCCTTCGGAGATACGGTTCATGGATGGACAGAGAACTCCTTGGGCTAACAAAGTAACTCAGCTATGCAACCAGGAGGAGTATAGACATAGTGTATCTCTCATAGCGGCAGCCTACGCTGCAAAGGGGCATAAGGTTCTGGTAGTATCTGACCGTGTGCATTTTCTAAAAGCATGTGCAGAACTGACAGGAGACAGAGCAATCTGTGTCACGGGAGATGTAGCGCACGAAGATAGAGAGACCCTGATAGATGAGATGCGTAGTGGACGGAAGGACGTACTGTATGGAACTCAAGCTATATTCTCAGAAGGTATTTCTGTAGATAACCTGAGCTGTTTGATACTAGCAACTCCTGTTAATAATGAGCCTCTGCTCACTCAGCTAATAGGGCGTATCATACGCAAGAAAGAGGGTAAAAAACCTCCTGTAGTAATAGATATACACTTAAAGGGGAATACTGCACGTCGGCAAGCTTCCAATAGGATGGGGTACTATATCAAAGAGGGATATAAAATAAACCAACTATAAAAAAATAGTTCTTGACATTAGTAACATTTTAAGGTATAATATGCTCTTATATAATTGGAATAAAGTATTTAAAACTTGCAAAGCGAATCCACCCGAAATCATCCGAGTGTTCAAAATGTTAGTTGACAAGGATCTACCTTTAAATAAGTATGACCCTGTGTACAAGTACTCAAACATAGATTTTTCTGGGCAGAGCTTCTTAGTTCACCCTGACGTTCTACTATACCAACTATATAAATATTCTTACCGAGATGTTTGCATATACATCGCTTTTGCAGCTTTACGCTCATATGGCGAGTATCAAGCATCCGGTAAAATAACCTTGGATCTACTGCACTTGCAACTAGATCCTGAAATCTTTATAAACAATAATAGACTACTTTGGTTAGAAGGTGATGATATCCATTTCCTTCACGAAGAAGTCCCAATGGAGAAAAACTAGATATGGCTATATCATTTAACAAACAAAAAGGTTCTGCACAGAAAACTTCCATCAGTACTTTTCAGTACAAAGACGGTGACAACCGCATGCGTATTTGTGGCGATATTCTCGCTCGCTATGTGTACTGGGTGAAAGGTGAGAACGACAAGAACATTCCTCTGGAGTGTCTGTCTTTTGATCGAGATGCAGAAGCCTTTACAAATCAAGAAAAAGATTGGGTTCGTGAGTACTATCCCGACCTCAAGTGTGGCTGGAGCTACGCTACACAGTGTATTGACAACGGTGAAATCAAAGTTGTGAATCTCAAGAAGAAGCTCTGGGAATCAATCATCAGTGCCGCTGAAGACCTCGGCGATCCTACTGACCCAGTTACTGGTTGGGATATTATCTTCAAGCGAGTAAAGACTGGCCCTCTGCCCTATAATGTAGAGTACCAGCTTC
>Ga0115000_10002120_pt1 | contig 17340 bp, 15 predicted proteins | sample ArcticOcean_MG_C_6_FD_89690 | JGI IMG/M metagenome (GOLD analysis project Ga0115000, IMG submission 89690) | Marine microbial communities from western Arctic Ocean - ArcticOcean_MG_CB8_128 | ecosystem: Environmental > Aquatic > Marine > Oceanic | place: Arctic Ocean: Canada Basin | collected...
AATAAAATTCAACATTAATAATTAACATCTTCAAATTGATGTTTTCTTTTAAGCTTATGTTCTGACATTTTTGAAATATGTTTTTGTGTATCCACACCAAACTTATTTTTAATCATGGATAAATAATTATTATCATTAAAATATGTATCAAAAGCTCTGTCTCTAAACTCTAAAACTTCTGAGGCCTTCAAGTGATTGGTTCTTAATGGTAGAGTATCATAAGAATGTTGAGAATATCCAATCCACCCTGGACCCCCTTTATCATCAGGTAAATCCCACTTATTTTTTTGTGCAAGTGGATATAATTGGGAACCTGGGTATGCCATAGCAGAATAAAAGTTTGCCCATTCACTATTTATTCTAAGTGCTAATTCTAAAGTTTCATTCATTGAGTCACGATTGTCTTCTGGCAGTCCAAATATATAATTGGCTCCAACATTAAAACCCATATCTCTTACTTTTTTTACAACACCTTCTATGTCATAGTTAGTAAATCTACCTTTAACAACTCCGTCTCTAACATTTGGATTACTAGACTCTATGCCTAAACCAAGCCACTTAAATCCTGATTTAATCATTTTTTCTAACATAACATTATCATCTAAAGTATCTATTCTTGCATAGGCCCAAAAATTTAAATCTTTTCCATATCCACTACTAATAATTTCATCACAAATTTCTGTTACTTGCTTTGGGTTAAGGACAAACATTTCATCAGGAATTTTAATGTTAAAAATTCCATAGTCTTCAACTAATGTTTTAATTTGATTAAAAATATGTTTTGCTGACCAAAAGCGAATTGTATTTCTTTCAAATGGTGCGTTGATACAGCAAAAGGTGCATTTAAAAGGGCACCCAAGACTGGTCTGCAAAGATGCATACTTGCCTCTTGTCTCTAACCTTCCAAATGTGTGCCAATTGTGAGCTTTATATTTTGACATATCCAAAAAATTCCAGTCTTGACCTGGTAATTGTAAATCCAAATTATCAAACATTTCACTTCTAATAGTTGACTTAATATCATTATCTTTATCACGATACCAAAGACCTGGGACCTTATCATAGTCTTTTTTATTTTTTTTAATGACATCAATCAAATTAGAAATTGTGATTGGTCCTTCTCCTTGACAAACAAAATCGTAAGGTTCTTCTTTTAATGTTCTTTTAGGTAATGCTGATGCGTGAGTTCCCATAACCAATGTTTTAATTTGTCCATCAGTTATTAATTTTAGCTTATTACAAGTTTTAGTTCCAGCTGGCATGCATTGAGTTGAGGCTGATGGTTGTTGTCCATAGATAACAAAAACTGCAAGTTTAGGATTTTTATTAGCTATGCTTTCTGCTGTTTGTTCGTGTGTAAAATTTTCAGCTTCTGCATCAAGTATTTCAACGTTGTAATTCAATTTGGACAAATATTTTGCTATCAGCATTGACCATACAGGAGGTTCTATAGCAGCATAATCATTTGATAATGTTTGATATACATCTAGTCTTGAGGGTGGTGTGATTAATAGTATATCTAAATTTGACATATATTGATTATAAACTTTTTATGATTGTTTAAAACTTAATTAACTTTAACACTTTAGATGTGTAGTGTGAATATGTACTCACTTTATCAGCAGGTTTATCTTTTTCGTATTGTCCTGAGTCTACAAAGTGATTTAGTCCAATATTAGGTATTTTATCAGTATATTCTTTTAGTCTATCTTTGTGGGGTTTGTAGTTTCCTACAAATAAAGTTGTGTCTATCGAGACTCTAGTGCCACAATTTGGGTTTCTAAAGGTATTATGTATAGCGGCATAATCAGATAAATTAACATGTCCTGCTAAAGGAATTATTTTTTTAATTTTTTTATAATAATCCATCACCCATTGCATTTTTTTATATGATGGAGAGATGGCCATGAACGATTCATTAAATTTATTAATAGGCTCATAAAATTGTAAATTATTATTTTTAATGTCACCAAAAAAAGGTATGTAACAATTCATACCCCAAGGCCCTTCTACCCATGCATCAGAATGTGGGTGCGAAGTTGAAAGCTCCCTATTTTTATTATCATTTAATTCTTTTCCAAATTTAATTCTTATATTTGGAGTAATTCTAAATAATTTTAAAAGTTTTGGATTTTTTTTAGATATTCGAGTTACTAGATCACACCAACTTCTTAGAACTAAATTATACTCTAAATGAAATTCTCTTTTAGGTACTATTGCGCCATTTGGGGTTATGTTAAGTCTATTATTTCTAGCCTTATCAATATTTCTAATAAATGAATTATCATTAGTATTAAAGCTAATTTTAAGAGCTTTGGATATATAAAGTTTAATGTTAAATTTGAACTCTTCAAAAAATTTTTTATCAATTTTATATCTTGTGATTAATGAATGAGTCTTATCAAGTTTCCATTGTTTTGTAATAAGATCTATTCTATTATGCCTTTTCTTTAAACTCATAACAATATTATATACATATTAATAATTAGAGATAATAGTGAAAAATAAAAAAAAAATTGTTTATAAGTACGATCCTTTTATTACAGTCTATAAAGAAAATTTTAAAAATGAATACCAAACAAGAATAAATTTCCATAAAATTAAACTTCAAGATGCTGCAATGGTGATTATAGAAAATGAAAAAGGTCAAATATTATTCCTTAATGAATATCGAAGGGGTCTTAATAAAAAATCATTAGGCTTTCCTGGTGGTCATATTGAATCTGGTCAAAGTCCTCTAAAAACAGTAAAGAGAGAGCTACTAGAAGAAACTGGATTTATAGCCAAAGAGTGGAAGCCGTTATTTAAATATACTAGACATGGCACATATTATTGTGGTCAAGATTATGTATATACTGCAAAAATTAATACTAATTCAGTCAATAGTAATAAAAGTGAAAATATTAAAAAAAAATGGCTTAGTAAAAAAGCTATTTTAAGACTATTAATTGAAAATAAGTTTGAGACAGCAGGAATAATAGCATCAATATCTTTTTACTTTATAAAAAATAGATATAATTTGGTTGTCTAATTTAGGTGTGTCTGTGAAAAGAACGGGTGCTTTATCAATATTTATATGAATTAATTTTTTATTATAAGTTAATAAAGTATGATAAATTCTATTAATTATTTGATAGTAATAGTTAATTAATTTTATAAAAAGACACCTTATGAAAAAAATATCAATAATTTTTTCTTTTTTTAATGAAGAAGAGTGCATTAATGATACGGTAGATGAAGTTTCGAGTGTATTAGAAAATATTCAAAATATAAATTATGAACTTGTATTTGTTAACGACTGCTCTACAGACAGTTCACTTAAGCTTTTAACAAATAAAACACAAAATAATAATAAGATTAAGGTTATTAATATGTCTAGACGATTTGGCCATATGCCCTGTGTTTTAGCTGGGTTAAAATATTGCAAAGGTGATGCTGCCATTCATATGGATATTGATTTGCAAGATCCTCCTGGGATTATTACTAAGATGATTGAAACATGGAAAAATAAAAATTGTGATGTTGTTTATTCTAAGAGAGAAAAATTTAAAAATTCTTATATTAATAATTTTTTGTCATTTTGGGGATATAAGATTTTAAAAAAATTTAATTATATTGATTTAGAAGAAAATGCTGGAGATTTTCGTTTAATCACAAAAAGAGTGATTAAGGAAATAGTCAATTTAAATGAGACAAGTAGTTTTAGATTTTTGGTAGATTTTGTTGGATTCAAAAAAGAAAAAATTTTATATGAACGTCAAGCTAGGAAAAGTGGAGAAAGTAAATTTGGCTTAAAAGATGTAGTTTTTAGTTTTCTTGAAATGTCTTTATTGCCTTTTACCAAAACATTAATAAGACTTTCATTTGTTTTGGGACTTATTAGTGTAGCAATAATTATACTATTAATTCCTATTATTATTTATCAAATTTCTCAAAATCAAAATATTTTAAATTTTAGTAGCTTAATAGCCTTTGGTTTGTTGTTTTTTGCTGCAATTCAAGGATTCATCTTGAGTATTATATGTGCTTATATTGGATTAATTTTTAATCAAACCACTGGAAGACCAAAATATATTGTAGAAAGTAAAATAGGATTTAGTGACGAGGTCATATAGAAATTAATTAAAGAAGTGCCATAAAGATATTTTTAATCATTTTAAATAATACCGACAAAGATAACAAAAAATCATTTTTTTAATCTATATTTTTTTTCTTAAAGAAATTTATTCTGTTTATGTTTAATGATGCATAAAATGTTATTATTACTAAATAATTTATAAATAAATAAATTAAAGCTGATGCTAAAGCGAGCTCTTTTTCAATATTAAAAAAGCCTAATAAATAGACTGTACTTATTTCTCTCACACCAAACACGAGAAATGAAAACTGAGCAAATAACTCTACTATTGGTACAAATACAGATAATTTAAAGAATGTGAGATTATTCTGCAGAAAAAAGAAGATTAGAAAATAGATGCAAATATTTAGTAATTGAATTAATAAATTTACTACTATTAGTTTAATAATATCTTTCTTAGTTTTTTTAAGAATTAATTCAATATCTAATTTTTTTTTTTTGATTAAATATCTTTTATATAAAAAAATAATTATTTGATCAATTTTTGAAAAAAACAAAAGTAAAAATATGTAAATAAATACTAAAAATAATATATAATAAAAACTTATTTGTGTATAAAAATATAAGTAAAATATCATTAAAATATATACAAAAAATATTTTTAAAAATAGTGCACTAAATTTATCTATTGATACGAGTATCAAACTTTTTTGATAACCTATTTCTTTTTTTAGTTTAATAAACTTTGTGGCATCCGTTGCTAATGCGGTAGAAAAAATCAAACTAAAAGATAAACCTGATATTATATTTTTTAAAAGATCAATAAATTTCATTTTAGAAAAATTTTTAACAATAATAAACCAACGCAGAGTTAATAAAATTGGAAGAATTAAAAATAAAAGATAAATTATAAAAATCCCTTCAAATGTAAATTTAGTTAATGAAGACAATAAATATTTTTGGTTTATAAAATTAAAAAAAAAATACACAAATAAAAAAAATGTTAGTGTTTTTATAGAAAAAATAAAATATTTTTTTATATAAAGTTTTTGAGTTTTTGACATCTGATATTTATAATTAATAGTGATAAGATTTAGTTAGTTATAATAATATAATCTTAAATTTCTAGTCCTATAGAGTATATTTAAGATTGACCCTTAATATGATTAAGAGTTTCAAGTTTTGAAGCTATTTTAACCAATTTTTGTTGAGATATCATTTATTATTTTAGTTGATATTTTTTTTCCCCATGATTTTAAAAGTTGCTTTAACTGATTTATATTTCTTGGTCCAATTATTACTCCAGAAATAAACTTTTGGTTTCTTAGAAATGCAAGAGATAAGTCCATTACAGAGATATTATTTTCAGAACATAATTTAGCTAATTTTTTTAATTTAATTACCCTGTCTATTGAATGAAGTTTTCCAGTTTTTTTACTATGTTTAATTAATCTCCAAGAACTATTGTTGATATCTTTAATTTTATTGTTAGATAGTGAGTATTTTTTAGTTAGCAACCCACCAGATAAAGGAGAATAGCAATAAAAATTAATTTTCTCTCTTAAAATAATTTCTTTAATAGACCGTTCAATATTTCTATTTAATAAAGAATACTCTTCTTGAAGAGTAGAAAGGTGTTTTTTTTTAGAGTCTAAGTTTATAAATTTCATAATTCCCCATGGGGTTTCATTTGAAAGGCCAAAAGACCTTATTTTTCCATTTTTTTTTAGTATGTATAGGGCTTCTAATTGCTCCTCAAGTGGTATGTATAAAATATCATTTTCAGGGCTGTAATATGTTCTTCCAAAATTATTTGTAAATCTATCTGGCCAATGAAGATATAGAATATCTATATAATTAGTCTTAAGTCTTTTCAAACATCTATCTACCGAAATTAAAATAGCTTTTCGTGTAAGTCTTTGAGAATAAATTTGTCTTATTTCGCCAAAATTCCTTCCTGTAATTTTGGTAGCAATTTCAATTTTATTTCTATTAATTTTTCTTTCTATTAGCCAGTTCCCAATTATTTTTTCAGTTAAGCCATAAGTGTTGCTTGATTCTGGAAATGGATATCTCTCTGCAGTATCAAATTTTAATATTTTTTTATCCAAAGCAAAATCTAAAATTTTCTTGGAATCTCGCTCATCTAGTTCTGAACCTAATAGTTGTGTTCCAAAGACAAGTGAGTTCATTTTATTTACTTTAAAAGTATAGACCTGAATATTGTTTTATTTTTTCCCATTTTAAAATCATTACATATCTTAGTTAATGTTTGTTCAGCTTTTTTTAAATCATATTTTTGAGTAATTAAGTCATTTAAATGTATTTTTTTTTTTTCTATGTATTTCACTGCATTCTCAACATCAGATATGTATCCATTTTTTTTTTTAATAGAAGAATACCCATGAATTCCTTTCAGGGATATTTGTTTTTTAATTAAGATTTTAGGATCGATATCAATGTTTTTTATATGTCCAAATATAATAATTTCAGACAAAGGTTTACTATAATTCAAAATAATTTCTTCTAATTTGATCTTGCCATTAAAATAAAAAATTTTATCAAAGTTTATTTTTAAATTTTTAAAATCTTTTTTATTTATAATATTTACAAATCCCATATTTTTCGCTTGTCTTTTTTGTTGATCATTTTTTACATTTATAAAAATATTCTTTTTTAAGTATTTTTTGACAAGTAGTACTCTAAAAAAAAGTGTTGAAATAGTTCCAAGCCCAAAAATTAAAATTTTATTACTAATTTTACATTGGTTGCTACAATTGATAGCTGTAGAAAGTGGTTCACTGAAAGCTGCATGTGCAGGGCTAACTTTTTTTTTTATTTCAATTGATTGATAATACGATCGGATGAAATATTCAGAATAACCACCATATACATCTCGTGAATATTTTCTTTTGGCTTTGTTTGAGCAATGAATACCTTGTTTTTTTTTACAATATTTACATGTAGGAGTTAAATTAAATGTTCTACATATATTAATGTCAGCAATTACAAAATTCCTGCCAATAATACTTTTATTTAAATTTTTTCCAACATTTACAGCTTTCCCTACTACTTCGTGACCTAAATATTTTTTGCCAGGTGCCCCATTAAAATTTTTATTATCCTGTTTTAGAATTTTATTATTTATTAGGTATTCGATATCTGTAGAACATATTCCACAAGCCAAGGTCCTAAACAAAATTTCATTTTTTTTTGGGCTTGGAATTTTTACATCTTCTACTGTAATAAATTTATTTTTAGGAACATTTTTTTTACTAAAATTAACTGATACAGTCTGCATTTGGCTTTAATATTTATACATAAAAATTTTAAATACAATTAAAATTTATTTTTCAGTTATTATTTTAAATTGATAACCTTTATTAATCTTTTTTGGTTATATTGTTTTATCGTGCTGTGCTCAATTATCTATTTAATAGTCATCATTGATCTTTATTAACTTAATATAAGCCCTCTAAAATAAGAATATTATTATTTATTCAAAATAGAAATTTTACAAGCAATCCTTTATTTTATGAGATACTTTTTTATGAATTTTGATTGCTTATTTTTTTTTGAGTGCGTTATTGGAAAAAAACTTTCTTCCATTTTTAAAGAATCAAATTTTTTATAGTGGTTAAAATATGGGTTTTTAATTGTAGGATGGAACTTGGATTTGCCATCCATAAAATGTATGCTCAGTGCAATTCTGTCTTTATTTGTTCTATTAAAACCTGAGCCATGCCAAGTATTTCCATGATGAAATACAACTGAGCCAGCTTGAATTGACATCGTCTCAATCTTATTATTTTTATACTTGCCTTTAATAGTTGACCTATAATTTTTACCAACAAAAAATTTATCTAGTCTTTTTCCATAATTTTTATGATGTGAGCTAGTTAAATATTCAAGACTACCTGAATTTTTTTTTACATCTACAATGGGTATCCAGCAAGTAATTACTCCTCCTGGCGTGTGCCAATCTTGATATGGATTATCCTGGTGAAAATTTACTGATCCACATTTAGGCGGTAACCATATTATACTATCTTGATTTAACCTTGTATTTTTCCAGTTCATCAGCTTGCTAGCTAGATAGCCTAAATCATTTGATAGAACAACTTTTGCTATATTTAAGTCTGATTTCCAAACATTGCATAATGACCTTGGGGTATATAATTGATCTCGTCCAGGCTTCCATTTTATTTTATCAGGTATGACAGACGTATCATGTTTTCCATAAAAATTTTTTTTAAAATTAAGTTCTATTTTCTTTAAATCTTTTTTATCTATAATGTTTTCAAATATAATAAATCCATTGTCATTGAATTCATTAATCTTATTTTTTAAAATTTTTTTCATACAGTTAGTTAAAACATATATTTAAAAAAATATTTATTTATAGTTATAAATCTTTTTCATAAAATTTTTGATCGTTATAAGTGTCAAAAACATTAGCTATTTGTGGAGAGAAATGCTCACCTAAAGGAGATACAACTATATTATGGTTATTAATTGTTAACAGTTGATCTTTTTCAAATGAAATCATATTTTTTAGCTCTTTTTTGAAATATTCTTTAAATGAAAGATCATATTTTTTATCAAAAAAATCAAACTCAATATTAAAAAATGTTCGAATATGTCTAATAACTTCTCTTCTAATAACATCATCAGTTTTCATTTTTAAGCCTCTGTATATCGGGAATCTACCATTATCAATTGCCTCTCTATATAAATTTTGTTCATAAAAGTTTTGAAAATAATATTCATCATTTAAAACTCCATGTGCAGAACTTCCTACAGCTATAAAGTTTGTAGCTTCACCTTTTTGAGTACCAAGTGAATTATAAACAGCTTTTTTTGTCTTCATAGATTTTGTTAAGGGATCATCTGGCAATGCATAGCTCTCAAAACCTGCTCTTGAGTACCCTGAATTTATTAAAAGCTCACTTGCTTTTTGGAATGCAGCTTTGCGATCATAAAAATCTAGCATTGGTTCATTCCGAACCATTTTAATCATATATTTTCTTGTGCCAGGTTTATAGTGTACATACATTGTTTGAAGCTGTGATGGTCTTAGTCTAGTAACTTCATTAATAGTTTTTTCTATTGTCTTAGTAGTTTGTCTTGGAAGTCCTATTAGTAGATCAAAATTGATTACTGGAAAAAGCTTTCTGATTTTTGGAGTTAAAAGCTTATCCAGTAATTCTGGAGGTTGTATTCTGTTTATCTCTTCCTGTACGCCATGATCAAAATCTTGAATCCCAAATGAAAGTCTATTAACACCCATTTCGTGATAAAATATTAAAGTTTCCTCTGTTACTCTTCTTGGGTCAACTTCTATGGTAAAATCACCTAAATTATTGAAATCAATTAAATTTTTTAGTCTTTTAATAAGATATTTAAATTCTTCTTTTTTATAGTAGGTGGGTGATCCACCCCCAAGGTAAATTTCTTTAAAATTAAAATTGATTTTATTTTCAGCTAAATGTTTTTCAAGCATATCAAATTCTTTACTCAGATAATCATATAAATAACTTTTAACTCTAGAATAATCTTGAGTTATTTCTTTACTACATAGACAGAAATTGCATAGTTGTTCACAGAAAGGGGTATGAACATAAAAAAGAATTGGCTTTGTCTTGTTTCTTGGAAACCAGTCGCAAATTGCATCTTTATACTGGTCATGACCAAATTCTTCAGTCCAAATACCTTTTGTAGGATATTCAGTATAATCATAAATTAAATTACCATGATATTTTTTGATTAAGTTTGCATTTTCTAAAACTTTGCCAGCTTCACTTACTGTAAATTCATTACTCATAATATTAAACTATTTAAATTATTTTAATTATTTTAAACATTTACATTATATTTTTTATTAATAAAGTAAAATGATATTACGTTATCGTATGTTTTCTTACAATAATATAACTTTGAATTTCTAGTCCTTAAGGCTAAATTTGATATTAACTCTTGATAAGGTTGTGTGATTCAAGTTTTGGAGCTATTTAGTATAAACCCCAGGCAGGAACCAATAATTAAATCCTTTATTTCTAGTAACAAGTTTTCACCATCACAAAAACTAAAAAAATCTATCATTACCCTTGATTACTTGTCTCTTTTTTTTGTTGAAAATGTTGTATATAAATTTCTTTTACTTATTTAGGGTTCACATAAAACATTAACTTTGTAATTTCAGTTTCTTTCAAGAAGTTCCAATGCTTTCCTAATAGCCCAGTAACCATCTTCTAAATCTTTTGGTGTCACCACATCCTCAAGATTATTGTCAGAAGTAGGTATTCTGGGTATTTACCATATTTAGTTCTCAAAATAAGCTATTAGTAAATTTATACCAAAAAATCAATATTGGTGTTCGTCACTTCCCGTATCCAGCTAACTGTAACCAATTGACGGAAGTCTAGAAGTAAGTATTATCAAAAGCTAATGAAAGGAAATTGATACTGCTTGTTAATTTATAATCAATAAGTTTGCAGTTCAATTCCGTGGGAAGATACAACACAATAGTGACTTTTTTATCTTGCTACATCACCAAGAATAATAAGATTTACTGTTAAAAATTAAATCTATTTAAGATTACTAACGTATGAAAAATAAAAAAAATGTTAGCATAATAATTCCTTATTACCTTAGGTTAACAAAGCTAAAAAACCTTTTGAAATCTCTTAATCTTTTAAATTATTCTTCTGAATTAATAGAAGTTATTTTAATAGTTGATGGATCAAAAATAGATCAGATAAAAATTAAAAATATATCTAAATTTAAAATAAAAATTATAATTAATAAGATCAATAAAGGTGTAAGTTTTTCAAGAAATGCTGGAATAATGTCTTCTAAAAACAACTATTTATGGTTCTTAGACTCTGATGCAGAAATAATCTACCCTGATACGTTAAATGAGATGTTTAAAAAAATAGAACTTTTTAAAGTTGATGGCATAACTGGTTATTATGAAAACTTTGATGGCAATCCATATGTCCAGATCCCAATACCCTTTCCAAATATGATTGTTATTGAAAAATTTATAAAGAAAAAAAATTTTATAAATCGTCTCGTTAAAATGTGTGCAATGACAAGTGTATTTATGAAAAAAGATACATTTCTTTTAAAATATGGTTTATTCGATGAAAATTTGGCAATAAAGGAAGATGAAGAATTAATTCTTAATTCGAAAAATCGTATTTTTCTTATTTCTGAAAAATGCTTGGTAAAACATAACCCTGAGTTGGAATATGAGAAAAATATTTTTAATCATATTATAGATATTATAAAAGTTAGAACCTATACATTTAGTAAGCATAAAAAGATGAAATTACTTTTAATATATGATTTATTTTTTATACCTTTAATTTTGTTTAAACTTTTTTTTAATAAGAGTATAACTTCTAGAAGAACCTTATCTATGAATATGGATATAAATTTAAGTAAGGTAATAAAAATCTTATTTGCTTTATTTAAAGGTTATTTTAGCTTGGGAGTAAATAAGAATATTAAATAAATATATGTATGCGTGATTTTTTAAAAAATAGTTTGCTTGGAAATTTTTGGCTAGCAGATAAAATATTTTATATTATTAGAAAATTACCAAATTTTATAAGGCTTTTATTAGTAGATTTATATTTTATCATCCCAAGTAAAAAGAAAAATTTTCCTAACAGAATAACTATTTTTCTAACAGATAAATGTAATATGAAATGCTCGCATTGTTTTATAATAAAAGATGTACCAAAAAAAACTATAGAAATATCTTTTACTGAATATGTTAAAATTTTTAAAAGCTTAAAAGGTAGAACTTCCCAGATTTTACTAACTGGAGGAGAGCCCACTTTAAGAACAGATCTTTATGATATAGCTTACCAAGCTTACCATATTGGAAAGGTATCAACAATTAGCATATTTTCAAATGCCTTATATCCCTCAAAAACAAAAGCTCTTTTGGAAGAAATACTTAAGAATACTAACCTGAATATTAATTTTCAAACTTCTTTAGATGGATTAAAAGAATTTCATAACCTTAATAGAAAAGTTAAAAAAAGTTATGAAAATGTCATATCAACTATTCAAATGATAAATGACTTAAAAACTGTTTATAAAAATAGGTTGGGACGTGTTGTTGTAGGAGTAGCAATATCAAAATCAAACCTAAATGATTTAACTGGATTAATTGAAGAGTTAAAGGACTTGAATTGTTTTCTAGCTTTTGGTTTTGTTCGAAAAAGTGCTGATGTTTTTAATATAAATAAAGAATATATTAACTTTGATTTTATACCTGAAGAGTTTGATAAAAATGGTGACGAAAAGTTTGGTGATAATTATTTAAATGACAATGATCTTGACATTGCGTTATCAATATTAGAAGAAAATGTGTGGTCAAAACGACCAAATGAAATGATTTACTCTTATCAAAAAACAACATTGAAAGCTAAAAAAATAATAGATAAATATGCAAAATCACCACTCAGTGTAGAATGTGGCATGGGTTATGATGATTTGATAATTTTACCTAATGGAAAAATTGCTAGATGTGAGATGTTGGCAGCACATTCAGATTTAAAAAACTACGATTATAATTTAGATGATTTGTTAACATCAGAAGATCATAAAAAACATATGTCTAATACCTCAGGATGTTTTTGTACACATGAATGTGGCATTGGGGTAACTATGATGGAAGATAAGAAACTGCTCAAAGACTTAGTAAGTCATTAATTCTATGGTCACTTTGTACATTCTACATAAGTGTTCCTGCTCACAAACAAACTAAGAAACGATATACCTAAAAAAATTTTTATATTAATTAAGATTATTTTATCATGGGTTTAAACAATTTAATTAAATAAATAAAAATTTAAATTTTTTCCAATTAAATATGGTTCTATTTTTAATTTTACATTCTTATCCAGGACTAGACCACTTACATTATACTTAGTTTTAATAGTATGCCATTTGTTTTCATCAAGATTTTTAAAATGATTTATTACAGTTTCAGTGGGAAAATTACTCGTATTTTTGTCCTTATCTTTTAATTTATTAATTTGAAACCCATAAACCTCTTCTAAGACTTCCTTAAAATATCCAGAAAGGTGAGGAAAATATGGTAAAAAATTAAGAGAAGTTGCATCAAGTAACAATGGCTTCAATGAAATATAATAAATATAATTCTTATTTGTAGATTTGTCTCCTAAAATAATTAAGTGTCCCGTTGTTTTTATTTTACGTAGTTTTTCCCAAAAAGGATTATCAGTTGAAATTTTTTGTAAATTATAAATTTCTTTTTTATTAATAATATTTTTTTTAATCGAAATTATTCTGTCTGTTTTTAAAAATGGCACAATTAGAAAAATTGATAATATTAAAGTTAATAAGTAATTATGTTTCAAATAAAATCTATTTTTAGAAAGATAATTCTCATTTAAAATTTTATAAATAATAGAAATTAATAAAGGTATTAAGATTGGAGAACAGAAAGTTAAAAATCTTGTTGGCATAATGTTTTTTATAATCATGGGAAATAAATCAAAATAAAGTCTTGAGATAAAAAAAGTAATTTGACCAGAGAAATTTAAAAAAATTATTAAAGACAAAATAAAAAAGAGATTTTTATTATCTTTTATTTGATTTAATATAATTAATAAAAATATACTTGTAGCTAAAATAAAAATATTAACTTTTAAATAAATATCACTTAACCCTCTATGCCAATCAAAATCTTTAATAAAGTCATACATAAACTCTTTATTTTGAGTGGGCCATATGAAAATAGAATTTTGATAAGTTATAAATTTATAAAAAATAAAAAATAAACAAAAAGTGAGAATTCCTAAAAGTAAACCAATAAAAAAGGCTTTATCCAACATATTAATTTTTTTTATTTTAAAAAAAATAAATAAAATTGATAAATGCAAGAAAAGCCAAGCTGAGGTTACTGGATGGATAGTAAAAAATAAACCAAGAGTGAAACCACTTAAAGTTAATTTTTTAATTAGAAAGGTACCTAAAAAAAATGTAAAAAGGCTAAATGAAAGAGAGCCATTGATATGCTCAGAAAAATAAAAAGTTGGGTAGTCACCACCTCCTGATTTGATATCTAAAAACAATATTATAACCATTATAAGAGCTGAAAATAGCTTTGATCTAGTAATTCCAAATATCAAATACAAAAAACCTAGCGCAAAGAGCATTGTATTTAAAAAAATAATTATTTTAGATGTGAAAAAGATTGAATTACTAATCTTTAAAATTACTGCTGAAAAAAAAGCTAATAATGTAAAGCTAGTTGAATTAGTCTCTCTCATTAGAGATGGATGATCGGGGTATTCAATTAATCCACTTATCACTAGACCATCACCAACTATTCTGGGAATATAATGATAAATTGTTGATAAGAAAATTGAAATTATAATAGCAAATATTAAGAAAAAAAATTCATCATCATAATTTTTTATTTTAGACACTTCTTTATTATTTTTCACTTTATAATAAGGTTATTTTTTTCAATTTTGAGTTATCACCCCAAAATGAATTTGATTCAAAGTCATTAGGATTTTTACCATTCATATTGATCTTTTTAATATTTTTTTTTATTTTTAGGTGTTTTTTTATAAAATTTTTTAATAACATTCCTTTACCAGAACATACATTTATTACACCAAAATCTTTGTATAAAACAATTATTTTTATAATAGTCAAACTTAAGAAATTAATTGATATAAAATCTCTAATTAAACTTCCACAAACATTTAGTTTTGTAATCTTCTTTTTATGAAACTCATTAATAAGACTAAACAAAGTCTTTCTTTGTGTATTTTTTCCGTAAACAAAAAAAGGTCTAAGCCATGTAAATTTAAAATTTTTTTTTTTTTTTAATGCTAAAATACTTTCTAATAATTTTAATTTAGCAATTGCATAAGGTACCAATGGTTGAGCTCTCATTTTTTCTGAAATTTTACCATTTTTTTTACCATACTCATAACATGTTCCTAAAATAATTAAATTTTTAAGACCATTTTTAATTAAATTATAATTTAATCTTTTTTGATAATAAAAAGTTTTAAAATGATTTTTAAGTTTATAATTAGGAATATCTGGCCAAGCTAAGTTAACAATAATATCTGGTGAACCTAAAAATTTAAAATAATTTTTTTTATTTATTTTTATATCAAGTTTTTTCCATTCAACTTTTGGAAATTTATCAACAATTTTATAATTTTTATTGTAGGTTGCGACTATATTAAATTTTTTTTTTAATAAACTAAACAATAATTCTTGACCTATGGAACCTGTTGCCCCTATTATTGCAACTTTCATTCTATTTTGTTATCATTTTCTGTAAAAATATTTCTTTTTTTTCTGATCTAAAGCAGACTTACACATTAGGGTGGATATTAATTGTTTTTACCTTAGGTTGAATTTCCATGTTATTAAAAATATTTTTTTCATAATTATATTTTAATTCCTTTGAAAGAGTTTTTTATAAAAGGCAGTAAGCCATCTCTTTTAGAAAATTTTGTAACATTGATGGGCCAATTAAATTTCAAATTTTTATCAAATGGATTAATTCCCGTATCTAAATGTTTATAATATAATTCAGAAGTTATGTACATAATTTGAGTATTGTTTGTTAAACTTTGAAAACCATGAGCATAACCTTTGGGTACAAATATACAATTATTATTTTTTTCTGACAGATTAAATTTATAAATCTTTAAAAAATTTTTTGATTGTTTTCTAATATCGATTAATACATCTAAGATTTGACCTCTAATGCAAATTATAATTTTTTCTTCATTTTTAGGATTTTTTTGGTAGTGAAACCCTCTTATAGTGCCTTTCTTAATATTTGACGATAAATTTATTTGTGCAACTTTTTTTTTAAATCCTATTTTATAAAAAAAATCATATGAAAATATTTTTGAAAAATTACCCCTATTATCATTTGTACAAAAATATTTTATCAATTTTATTCCATTAATTTTCTTTATTAGACATATTTTACTCATGAGTGTTTGATAAAAAATTTATGATTTCTTTTTTGTAAATTTGCTCCATGTGATTAACATTTTTAGAATTTAAAATTTCTTTATATAGGTTTGCAGTACTTTCTATTCTTACATTCATATTTATATTATTTTTAAGACCCAGCAGTTTAATGCTTCTTTTTATATCAAGATTTAAATATTTTTTTTCTAAGATTGAATTATTTTTTTTTATAATTAATTTGAGATCATTAAAATGTTTTTTTATTTTTAAGACTAATTCAATTACACTTAAATTAGTCAAAAAGGGTCCAATATTAAATGATAAGTCTATTTTTTTTTTTTTACAAGATAGCTCTATTATATTCATATATGATATTAAAACATCCAATATATATTGCCATGGTCTAGTTGACTTTGGGTTTCTAATAATTAGTTTCTTTTTTGATTTCCATGCTTTGACTAAATCTGGAATAATACGATTTTTGGCAAAATCACCCCCACCTATTATATTCCCTGCTCTTACAGAGATAATCTTAATTTTAGGATTAAACTTTCTATAATAATCCAAAATAATTTCAGCAGATGCTTTACTGGTGCTGTAGGGATCGTCGCCACCAAGCTTATCATTTTCAGAAAATTTTATTTTCTTTTCATTATTTTTATAAACTTTATCAGTAGTCACTACTAATATAGCTTTTAATCCTTTTAATTTAACAGATGCATTTAAAATATTTATTGTACCCATAATATTAGTTTCAAAGGTTTCTATAGGATTATGGTACCCGTCAATAACCTTAGATTGAGCGGCCATATGAATTATTATTTCAGGATTAATTTTTAAAATAACTTTTTCAACTTTTTTTCTTTTTTTAATATCTAAAAAAAAACTATTTTTTTTTGTAAGAAAGTTTATGTATTCTTTTTTTTCAAAATTATTTTTTTCATTTAAGCTTATTCCAAAAACTTTTGAACCTAAGATTTTTAAAATAATAGTTAACCATCTGCCTTTAAACCCTGTATGACCAGTAATTAAAATTTTTTTATTTTTCCAAAAATTATTATTTATTTTTTTCAAAACTCATCCACGGTAATTTATTTTTTTTCATTAAAACTACTAGCTGAGTTTTATCTCTTAATGTATCCATGCATTTCCAAAAGCTTTTGTGCTTAAACGCTTTTATCTGATTTTTTTTTAATAGTAATTTGACAGGATCCTTCTCCAACATGGTATTGTCATTTTTGATAAAACTAAAAAATTTATAA
>Ga0115000_10002121_pt1 | contig 17334 bp, 16 predicted proteins | sample ArcticOcean_MG_C_6_FD_89690 | JGI IMG/M metagenome (GOLD analysis project Ga0115000, IMG submission 89690) | Marine microbial communities from western Arctic Ocean - ArcticOcean_MG_CB8_128 | ecosystem: Environmental > Aquatic > Marine > Oceanic | place: Arctic Ocean: Canada Basin | collected...
CATTAATTTTTTTGGATTAATTTGAGCTACATTTACAAGTTCAAATGATGGTCTATTATTAAATAAACATTCGTTTATTTTAAAATTATTTTTTTTAGCCCATTGCACAATCTCTTTCTTATCTGATGGCTCAATACAAATCATGCCGGACTCAATAAATTCTGGGTCTCCAAATCCACCGTGTATTAGTTTTTCTGATAAATTCTTATAGAAGCCTGATGCTCCTGAGCATAATTGGTATACTTTAGATTCATAATTCCATGGCATTAATGGAAATATAATACCAGCTCCCGCTGCTGATGACTCTTCTCCTACAAATGATTTATCCACTACAGTTACATCGTATCCACTTTCTTTAAGTTTAATGGCAGTTACACAACCTACAACTCCCCCCCCTATTATTACGGCTCTTGCAGCCACTAACTATTCTCCATTAATTGTATATTTTTCAAATAAATTTAAGTTTTCCTGAGTACCTATAATTACTATTATATCGCCTGCGGATATTACAATATCTGGTCTTGGCTCTATATTTTCTAACATATTAGGTCTTCTTATATATTGAATTCCAATATCAAAATCTTTCAAAGGTATACTTGAAATTTGATTATTACAAACAGAAAAATATTCTTTTATTTCAATTGAGTGAAGTTGAGGTAAGTCCTGACCAGAAGCCTCCTGATCAACATCGGTTGCTCCAGCAAAATACCCCCTAAACATTTTATATCTTTCGCTTCTAAAGATTCTAATTTTCTTAATTACATTACTTAGAGGTATTCCAAGTAAAACTAGAGCATGTGATGCCAACATTAAACTACCTTCTTGTACCTCAGGCACTACATCTGTAGCCCCTGCATTTTGTAATTTATCTACTGACGATTCATCTTTAGTTCTGACAATTACCGGCAAAATGGGATAGGACTCTCTAATAACATTAAGCACTTTTTCTGTTGACCTATCGTCTGTATATGCAACGATTATTGCCTTTGCTCTTTCAATTCCTGCTGCTCTAAGTACGATCCTCCTGCTAGCATCTCCATACATAACATTTTCGCCTGCTATAGATGCATCACTTACTCTATTTAAATCCATATCGATAGCAATAAAACTAATATTTTCTTCTTTTAGAAATCTTCCAAGATATTGTCCACTTCTCCCATAACCACATAAAATAACATGATCTGAATAATCATGTCCTACCCCTTCAATTTGTTTAATGAGAGTTTCTGATTTTTTTGAATATCCTTTCGAAATCCATCTAGCAATTCGACCATTAAATGGAATTAATATTGGTGCTACCAGCATAGATAATAAACAAACAGATAATATTATTTGAAATATGTCTCCTGTAATAATTGCATTTTTTTGGCCCAGTGCAAGAATTACAAAACTAAATTCTCCCGCCTGAGATAAAATAATTCCTGTTCTAATCCCGACACCTAACTCATACTTAAATATAGTTGTTAAAGCTGTGATTAGAATAATTTTAAAAACTGTAAAAGTTAAAAATAATAAAATAATAAGCGAAAAATTGTCTAGTAATATCCCGATGTTTAACATCATGCCGACACTTATGAAAAATAAGCCTAATAAAATATTTCTAAATGAAGTAATGTCGGATTCTACTTGGTGTCTATATCGAGTTTCCGAGATAATCATGCCAGCAAGAAATGCACCTAGAGCATAAGATAAACCAGCGAATTTAGTGGCATAAGAAAAAATAAGAGTGATCATTAAAACATTTAAAACAAATAATTCTCTTGATTTATTTTTTGCAACAATATCAAACCAAAAGTTCATTACTGGTTTACCAGCTTTAAAAACAATAAATAATAAAAAAACAATTTTTAATAATGCAAAGATAATCAGTTTAAATAAATCTGCATCTAAATTATTAAATACAGGGATCAATATTAAAATAAATATCACCGCAATATCCTGAAATAATAGAATCCCAATAGACAATCTTCCATGTCGGCTATTTAAATCTAATCTCTCAATCAAAATCTTTGATACTATCGCTGTAGAAGACATCGTAAGTGCTGCCCCAATAATAAATGCTGAGGGTAATTGCAATCCAAAAAACACTCCACATATTATTACAACGAGAAGTGTTATTAAGACTTGAGATCCCCCTAAACCAAATAATATGCTTCTCATTGAATTTAACTTGGGTAAACTAAATTCCAAACCAATTGTAAACATTAAAAATACAATACCAAATTCAACAAAATGACGACTTGATTCAGAGTCTGGAAGAATTCCTAAGGCATTAGGTCCAAGAACAAGCCCTACGACAAAATATGCAATCATTGGTGGTAATGATAAATATTTAAAAAGTGCCACCAGGAACACGGAACTTACTAATAATATGATTATTAACTGAAGAGATTCAAACATAAACTATAAAACCTTTTTTATATTCTTTATTCTACTATCAAACCACACTATACTTATGTAATTGTAATAAAATTTAGCTAAAGTTATGTCGCCAAAAATAATAAAACTTGCCCAAGATGTTTTAAAAATTGAAGCAAATGAAATATTAAAAGCTAGTAACAAAATAGCAAATGAATTCTCTGAAGCAGTAGAAAGCATTATTCGTTGCAAAGGGAGAGTTATTTTAAGTGGTATTGGAAAATCAGGTCATATTGCTGGAAAAATAGCTTCTACTCTTTCAAGTACAGGAACACCATCTTTCTTTATGCACCCCGGTGAAGCCAGCCATGGTGACCTAGGTATGATTACAGAGAAAGATATTGTTATCTTTCTTTCAAATTCCGGAGAGAGTCAGGAACTAATAGTTTTACTCCCAGTTATTAAAAGGATAGGGGCAAAAATAATAAGTATCACAGGTGATGCTAAGTCAACACTATTTAACGAAAGTAATATTCATATTAATTCTGCAGTCACAAAAGAGGCATGTCCTTTAGGTCTTGCGCCAACAGCCAGCACATCCTTAATGTTGGCATTGGGCGATGCACTTGCTGTTTGTGTTCTAAATGAAAGAAATTTTGGTACGCAAGATTTTGTAAGATCTCATCCGGGTGGCTCCCTCGGTAAAATCGTTCATATTAAAGATATTATGATTAACATAGAATCTACGCCGAAAATTAGTTTTGAATCTACCATTCAAGACGCAATTGAGGAAATAACAAATAAAAAATTAGGTTTTACAGCAATCATTGATGATCAAAATATACCTAAAGGTATATTTACTGATGGTGATTTAAGAAGATCGCTTTTAAACCATACCAGTCTTGATACACCTATTTCCGAAGTAATGAAAAACTCACCTTTTACATTGAATGGAAAACAAATGGCGATTGAGGCACTTAAAATTATGGAAAAACAAAAAATTACGTCTTTTTTAATTATTGAAAAAGATAATTCTTTAATTGGCTCCCTGACACTTCAAAGCCTTTTTAAGGCTAAAATTTTATAATTAATTTGATGAATTTACTTTCAACAGCATTTGCTTTAATTTTTATAGCTATTGTTGCATTAGCATCGTTTTGGCTTAAAGAAGAGGTCATAAATGAGTATAAAAATTTTACGCTAAGTAAAAATAGTGGGCCATCATTTTTTCTTAAAGATTTTGATTCAACTAAAACAGATAAGGATGGAAATTTACAATCTTCCCTTCAGGCTGAGTATATGAAACATTTTAAAGAAGAAGATAAAACATCTCTTTTTAAACCCTTCTATACTAAATATAAAAATAAAAAAAAACATTCGACTATTTATAGTGATATGGGTGAGATCAATGACAAGGGTGAGCATATTATCCTTAAAGAAAATGCTATTCTTGTTAGGCTTCCTACAAAAACAAAAAAAGTTTTAAAACTTTTTACTCATGAACTAAATATATATTCAGAATTAGATGTTGTCACAAGCCAAAAAGCAGTAAAAATGATTCAAGAACCAAATATTGAAATAGATGGTATTGGAATGAAGTATGATAATAGCGATGGAATTTTAAAACTTTTAAGCAATGTTAAAGTTCGCTATGAAAAACCAATAGGTGATGAAAGATTCAAAAATTGAATACAAAAAATAAATATCATGTTTTCATAATAGCAATTTTATTCTGTAATTTTGCTATTACAGAAGAGGCAGATAGTGACAAACCTATTGAAATTGAAGCTGATACAATGATGATAGAAGAAACAAAAAATACTAGCACTTATGAAGGGGATGTCATTCTTACTCAAGGATCGCTTTTAATAAATGCAGACAAACTTATCATTAGAGAAGATAGACAAGGCTTTCAACATAGCACATCTATAGGTACCCCAACAACTTTCAGACAAAAAATGGAAGGTTCTGATGAATATATTGAAGGTGAGGCGCTTCGTATTGAGTACGATGGTCATATGGATAAAATTCACTTGTATGAAAAAGCCTTTGTAAAAAGAGGTGATAACGAGGTGTGGGGAGATTATATTATGTATGATGCCACTAGTGAATTTGCTCAGGCACTATCAAGAAAAGATGAGAGCGGAACAAAGACAAAAAAAGGGCGTACAAAGGCAATTATAAAGCCTAATAAATAATGCCAACTTTAACTATACAAAACTTAAGAAAAAGTTATAAAAAAAATATAGTTGTTAAAAATGTTTCTTTAAAAATAACGAGTGGACAGATAGTAGGTCTGCTAGGCCCTAACGGGGCAGGAAAAACAACAACTTTCTATATGATAGTCGGTTTAATAGCTGCTGATCATGGCAATATTTTAATAGATCAGAAAAATTTAACAAAAACTCCTATTCACATAAGAGCAAAGAAAGGTATCTCTTATCTACCACAAGAGCCATCAATTTTTCGAAAGATGAATGTAAGTGAAAATATCATAAGTATTTTAGAGCTTCGGAATTTAAGTAAGCAACAAATTAAATTAGAGCTTGAAAATCTTTTGAAAGAATTAAATATTCAACACATTAGAAAAAATGCAGCGATTAGTCTCTCTGGTGGGGAGAGAAGGAGAGTTGAAATTGCAAGATGCTTGGCGAATAAACCAAAGTTTATTCTTCTTGATGAGCCTTTTGCAGGAATTGATCCTATTGCTGTCATTGATATTCAAAAAATTATTAAGCAGCTAGCTTCTAATGGAATTGGTATTTTAATTACTGACCATAGCGTTAGAGAAACTTTAGGTATCTGTGATCAAGCATACATCGTGAACCAAGGTGAAATTTTTGCCCAAGGTACGCCTAAAATTATCGCTCAAAACCAGAGTGTCAAGAATATATATTTAGGTGAGAACTTTATACTTTAAAATGAAGTTAGGTTTAAATTTAAAATTATCCCAATCCATAAAATTAACCCCTCTCCTGCAGCAATCGATAAAACTTCTCCATGCGTCTCAGTCAGAACTAAATAATTTAATTGAGGAATATCTATCAGATAACGTTTTTCTTAGCACGAAAGATAAAACTTTATTATCCAAAAAAAGTTCACAATCTCAGAATTCATCGCACGAAATTTATTACGATATATTTAAAAGTGAAGTAAAAAACCAAAGCCTAAAAGAATATTTAGTAGAAAATATTGCTATTTTTAATTTTAGTGCTGAGGACCAACTTACAATATCCTATTTAATAGATTCGATTGATGAAAATGGATATTTAACTGAATCCTTAGAGGATATAAGAAGCACTATCCCCATTGAAAAAAAACCGAAAACTCAGCAAATAGAAAAATTATTAAAATTAATACAAAATTCAACACATCCTGGGATTGGTTCTAGAAATCTTACCGAATGCTTAATCATTCAATTAGAACTTATTGAAAATCAAGATCAAATTTGTAGCCTTGCTAAAATATTAGTAAAAAATAATTTAAATACTTTAGCAAATAAAAATTATGCAGGGTTAAAGAAAAGTTTGAAATGTAGTGATATGGATTTAGAGAAAGTTATTGCTTTAATAAAAAATTTAAATCCAAAACCTGGACTTATTTTTCAAAAAGTAGACAGAACCTCATATATTACTGCTGATGTTTTTGTAAAAAAAGAAAATGATAGATGGGTTACATCTTTAAATGAAGAAAATAATATTAAACTTAAATTAGTAGAAAACGCTCAAAATATAATAAATACTTTTCCTAAAAGCGAGTTGAAAGAAAAATTTCAAGAGGCAAAGTGGTTGATTAAAAATTTAAATGAAAGATCAATTTCAATTTTAAGAGTTGCTAGAGCAATTATGCAAAACCAAATTAATTTTTTGGAAAATGGAGAATCTAGTATCAATTCATTAACGTTAAAGAAAATTGCTTTTGAACTTGAGTTGCATGAATCAACTATTTCAAGAATTTCTACAAATAAGTTTATTACTACTCCACATGGAATATACGAAATGAAGTTTTTCTTCAACTCTTCTGTTGGTAAGAATAGTGATAACATTTCATCAAAATCGCTACTTAATAAGATAAATTTTCTTATTAGTAATGAGAATCCAAAAAAGCCTTATTCAGATTCTGAGTTATGTAATATTCTTAATGAGGATGGAATAGACATTGCTAGAAGAACTGTTGCAAAGTACCGGACTAAATTAAAAATCTTACCTTCTAACCAAAGAAAAGTATAAAATATTTATATGAAAATTAATATAATTGGACACCAACTTGAGGTTACTGATGGCTTAAAAGATCATTTTGCTAAAAAACTAAAAAAAATAAAGGGACATTCACAAGATATTTTAGAGATTAAGATTATATTAAGTGTTGATAACATAACCCATAATGCTGAAGGTAATATATATCTACCTAAAACTGATCTACATGCCAAATGTTCAAGTAATGATATGTATAAATCTATCGATTTATTAATAGATAAATTAGACAAACAGATAATTAAGCATAATGACAAAATTAAGGACCACCATACTCAAAGAAATTTCAAAAGTACTGATTTCTCAGGTGAAAATTAAATTAATTTGAATTTTTTCCGTATATTAAAGCCTTAATATTTTAAAATTTTAACTTTCTAACACATATGAATCCTTTTTTAGTAAGAGATAAGCTACCAGAATTTAGTAATGTAAAATCAAGTCATGTTATGCCTGCAATAAACAAAGTAATTAACGATAACAATAAAGTTATTTCACAAATTGAGTCTATGAGTGAATTACCCAATTGGATGAATTTTATAATTCCGCTAGAAATATGTAATGAAAAGCTAGATAGAGTATGGTCTTATATCAATCATATTAATGCTGTTAGAAGTTCATCGTCATACAGGAAAGTTTATAATCAAGCTCTTGAAAAAGTTACAGAATATTCCTCTAATCTCGGACAAAGCAAAATTTTATATACTAAATATAAATATTTACTTCAAACAAAAAGCAATCTATCCCCTTCACAAAAAAAACTTATATTAAATGAAATAACATCCTTTGAGCTTTCTGGTGTTGCTTTGCCTGCAAAACAGAAAAAAATATTTAAAGAAATTCAAAGTAATCTATCAAAGCTATCGTCCTCCTTTGATGAAAATATCTTAGATTCTATTAATAGTTTTAAATTAGTTATTTCAGATAAAAACCAATTAAAAGGAATCCCAGATGATGTTGTTAGCTCTGCATTTATAAAAGCAAAAGCAAAAAAAATTAAAGGCTGGCTATTCACAATTGACTTTCCTAGTTATCTGCCCATTATGCAATATGCAGATGATCGAAAGCTAAGAAAAGATATTTATACCGCATATAATACAAAAGCTTCTTCATTAATGCAGAAAGAGCTTGATAATACAAAAAATATAAACAATATACTTAAACTAAAATATCAATTATCAAAATTACTGGGCTACTCAAACATATCGTCAATGCTTTTAAAAACTAAGATGGCCAAATCAACAAAGGAAGTTTCATCTTTTTTATCACAACTTACTAAAAAAGCAACGAAATCTGCTTTAAATGATATAAATGATATAAATGATATCGCAAAAGAATTCAATATTTCAAAAGTAAAACCTTGGGATATTCCTTATCTATCTGAGAAAATTAAAAAAAGAAGATTTAGTTTTACTGATGAGGAAATTAAACAATATTTTCCTATAAATAATGTCCTACAGGGTCTCTTTAATATTTGTGGAAAAATTTATGACTTAAATATTCATGAAACAAATACTTCAACATGGCATGAAGATGTTAAATTTTTTGAAATATATACTAAGAAAAAGAAATTAGTAGGAAAATTTTATTTAGATTTATATACAAGAAAAAACAAACGTGGTGGTGCTTGGATGGACGAAGCAATATCTAAGTATAAATTTATAAATGAAGAAGAGAATCCAGTTGCATATCTCACCTGTAATTTTACGCCCCCATCAAATGGTAATGCATATTTAACTCATGATGAGGTCATCACTTTATTTCACGAGTTTGGTCATGGGCTGCATCATCTTCTAACAGAAGTAACAGAATATTCTATTTCAGGAATTAAAGGAGTAGAGTGGGATGCAGTTGAACTACCTAGTCAATTTATGGAAAATTATTGCTGGGAATGGTCAGTTATAAAAGATATGTCATATAACAATAAAACTAAAACTTATATGCCCAAAAATCTTTTTAATAAACTTTTAGAGTCAAAAAATTTCCAATCAGGTATGCAAACATTAAGGCAAGTGGAGTTTGCACTATTCGACATAAAACTCCATAGTGAATATTCATCTAAGAATAGAAATTTCATGAAGATTCTTGATAACGCTAGAACTCAAGTTTCAGTCATGGAAACTCCTACGTGGAACAAATTTCCTCATAGCTTTAGTCATATTTTTTCAGGTGGTTATTCATCAGCTTACTATAGTTACAAATGGGCAGAAGTCCTTTCTGCCGATGCCTATAGTTTATTTGAAGAAATCGGAATTTTATCAAAAACAGCAGGTAATAAATTCAAAAAAGAAATTCTTTCAAAAGGAGGATCTAGACCTGCAATGGAATCTTTCATCGCATTCAGGGGAAGAGAGCCAGAAATTCAAGCTCTTTTAACCCATCATGGACTTGTGAGCCAATGAAGATAGCATCATGGAATGTAAATTCTTTAAAAGTTAGACTTCCTCAAGTATTGGAATGGATAAATTTAAATCAACCTGATGTACTTTGTTTACAAGAGACAAAGCAAAATAATGATAACTTTCCACATGACGCTTTCTACCAGAAAGGTCTTTTTTCATATCATAATGGACAAAATACCTATAATGGCGTTGCCATAATTAGCAATAAAGAATTAATTGATGTTCAACTCGATATTCCTAATTTCAATGATGAACAAAAAAGATTTATTTCTGGCATATACCAAAATGATAAAGGACTTAAGTATCGAGTTATATCCGCTTATATTCCTAATGGTCAAGCACTTAACTCAGAAAAATTTGCATATAAAATTGATTGGCTCAAATCATTTATTAATTTTTTAAAAAAAAATGATTGCGTTGAAAATATCATTACAGGAGATTTTAATATCGCTCCCTCAAAATTAGATTGTTATAATTCTAAATCTTGGGATGGAAAAATCTTAGTGTCACCGAAAGAAAGAGAATATTTTAATAAATTAATTAATCTAGGATTCATTGATACATTTCGAGAAATGCATCCTAATGCAAATGAATTCTCATGGTGGGACTACAGAATGCCTTTTAAACGAAACTTAGGGATGCGTATTGATCATATACTTTTATCTAAAAAACTATTACCTTTTTTAGAAAAAGCTTACATTGATAAAACGACGCGTACACTTGAAAGACCATCAGACCACGTTCCAGTAGTTACTGAATTAAACCTTAATCCCTAATTGTTTTAGTTTTCTATAAAGGTGTGTCCTTTCTATTCCAGTTTTTTTTGATAAATTAGTAATAGATTTATTTTGACTAAGATGATGCTTTAGATACATAGTTTCAAACAAATCTCTAGATTCTTTAAGAGGTCTTTCATATAAAAGATCTATTTTTATTTCAGTATTATTATTTTTATGAATAGATGAATTATGATGATTAAAAAGAATGTCAATATGATCTTTATCAATTAGTTCAGAATCTGAGGTCTTAATTAATGATATTATAATTTTATCAAGCTGATCTATACTTTCTATTTCAGTTTTATTTCTTAAGGCATTTAAAGCTGAACTATTAAAAACCTTAAAAGATATATTAGGGTTTTTATTTAAATGATACGTAAGCAATGAATTGGATAAATCAGGAATTAAATCTCTATCATTCGATAACTTTGGTGGCTCAAAAATAGCTGAATTATTTTGATTTATGAAAAATCTATCAACTACAGCCCTTTCTTTCTCTAAAAAAATGATTTTTATTTTTTTTGCAATTAAGTCATTAAATAATTTTTTATAGTCATTATATTTTATTGCTCCTTCAAGACAATTATCAAAAAGTATAAATCTTAGCCCTGATGTCTGAATTAAATTTATTAAATTATTATTTATATCAGAAACTTTCTTTACTAAATAGTAATTAGTACTAAATAACATGGATATTAAAGTTTCTATAAAGTTTGTTTTATTGCCTACAAAAGCAACCAAATCTATCGTTTTAAGTCGATTAATTTCAACTTCAATATCTTTTATAAACTTTAAATTACATTCTTCAAAAAATGTCTTATCAATTTTTTTTAAAACAACTGAGCTTTTCAAGGAGCTTGAGACAGTCTTAAGGAGTTTTTGCAAAGATATAGGTTTCTCTAGGAAATCCGTCGCACCTATTTTTGTCGCCTCGATTGCGGTATCGATTGTTCCATGACCAGACATCATAATAACTGGGCAATTTATTTCATTATTAGATGCCCATTCTTTAAGCAAGGAAAGGCCATCAATATCTGGCATCCAAATATCAAGTAAGATTAAATCCACTTTTTTCGATAATTTTATTTTTTTTGCCTCTAAAGCATTAGCAGCAACATAAATCTCATAACCCTCGTCAATTAAAATATCTTTTAGTGAATCTCTAATATCTTTTTCATCATCAACTATAAGAAGTTTAATTTTTAACTTATCCATTTTTAGTCTCCGTTAAAGGAAGTGTTATTAATATACATACTCCGTTTGGTTGAATATTGTTTATTTCTATATTTCCAGAATGTTCTTCGATTATTTTATTTACAATAGCTAAACCTAAACCTGTGCCTGTTTTCTTGGATGTGACATAAGGCTCATAAATTTTTTCCATTATTTCTTTTGGTATGCCTACCCCATTATCTTCAAATTTAAGCATGACGAAATTTTTATTATATTTTACTGTAATGACTATTTTAGCGTACTTAGTATTTTCAATTGCTGCTTTGGAATTATCAAAAATATTTATTAATACCTGCCTAAATTTGTTTTCGTCTATTTTTATTTTTTTAATTTTTTTAGGGTAATTTTTTTGGATTTCAATACTCTGATCCGAGTATAAATAAGAAATTTCATCTATTAGCTCAGTAATATTGATTGTTTTTCTGATTATGCTTGGAGTGCGCGAATATTCTGCAAATTCATTAACCATTAACTTTAAGGCATCTACCTGTTTAATTATTGTATTGGTTGATTTATTTAGTAATTCTTTATCCGTCTCACTCAACTTATCTATAATTTTATTTTGAACTCTTTCAGCTGATAGCTGAATTGGAGTTAGAGGATTCTTAATTTCATGAGCTAATCTTCTTGCAATCTCACTCCAGGCAATTTGTCTTTGAGCTTTTGCTACAGTTGTAATATCTTCTAATACGAGAATATAGGAAATTCCTGAACTTTCACGTAAAGCTGAAAGTTTTAAAATTAAAGTTTTTTCATCTTGTTGTGAATCTAAAAAAATTTCTTTTGTGATATCTAAGGATTTATTTTTCCTTTCCAACGATTCATCAATGAAAGTAATCACAGTATTAAATTTTTTCATATCTTTAATTGCATTTTTTAAATTCTCCCCAACCATATTTGATAATTTAAAATTTAGTAGTTTTGCTGCTGATTTATTATACAATTTTATATTTTTATTTTTATCAATAACCACAATTGATGTTGCTAAATTTGTAAGAGTTGCATCTAAAAATGCCCTTGCATCTTCCAAGCGCTTTCTATCTTTTTTAGAATTTTTTGTTGCAGTATCTAACTTATATGTCATCGAGTTAAAAGACTTTACCAATGTGCCCAACTCATCCTTACCTATCTCAGGAATTATTTTTTTATAATTACCTTTTGCTATTTGATTTGTTGCTTCAGACAATAGTGAGAGTGGCCTTGTAAATCTTCTACTTATAACAAATGAAATCGCAACCGAAGTTAAAATTGCCAGCATGAGGACGATTGTTAATGTTAACGTATAAATAATTTTTAATGAGTTTCTACTATATCTAAGTTGTTGATACTCTTCGAATACTGACTCAACCGAAATTGCCATATTTGATATAGACTCAGGTACAGGTTGAGATAACATTAATATCTCACTGTAACCAATTAAATCTATCGTTTGATTTTTTTCGTTATAAAAAATTGGAATAAATGCTTTAAGTAGCAGACTCTTATTTTTTGTTTCTTCAATTCTTCCAAAATATCCATTTTGGACTCTTTTTATATCTTCAAGGCTTAAGGTCGATGAGCTTATAGTTGGGTTACTTTCTGATATTGCAGATATACTTCCATCACTTTTATATAAGACTGCGCTTGAAATACTAAATTTTTCTCTTAAATCAATTAAGATGTCCTCCCTTTTTTCAAATGGCTTGTTTGCAATTGCATATGCAATGCTTTTCCCCTTTAACTCTATATCATCTATTAAAATATCTATTGTCTTTTGCCCAAGATTTAACCCCCCCTCTAGGGCTGACTCCACCCGAACATCAAACCATGACTCGATAGATTTTGTTAAGAAATTTACTGATACCAAATATACAATTGACACAGGGATAAGGACCATCAATCCAAATGAAATTACTAATCGTAATGTTAATTTGCTACCAGTAATTTCTTTTCTTACACTCTGAAGCAATTTGATTACTTGGAAAATGATAAGAAAAAATAAACATAAAACAAATGCTATAGATATAGAAAGTAAAACTATAAAAGTATCATTTGATACTAAATCCGTATTTGATAATGACTGTGCTAAAAGGATTAAAAATCCTAATCCAATAACAGCAACTGAGGTGATTAAGTACTTCATAATTTATTCACTTCAAAAAAAATTATATTCGATCCCGCATCCCAGGATTTATTAAATATATCTGCCTGGATCGCTTTTGGTAATCTTTTTTTATCAAGCTCTACCCATATTTTTAATTTCGTATTATTTAGATGTCTATAATTTTTTATTATAATTTTTTTGTGACCTAATAAATTTTTAATTGCTTCTTGTTCATCTTCAAAAATTTTTTTATTTCCATTTATGTCAATAACCTCAAAAACCTTTCTAAGTGAATAATATTTAATTTGGTAAACAAAATTATTGTGATTTATTACATTGTTAAACCAATACTTTTTTTCTTTGATTAAATCAATTTTTAAATTAAAAGCAATTGGGATTCCTCTTTCAAGAAGCTCTATGATTTTTGGAGATAATTTTGAACTTTGCTCTATATTAATAACAATATTTTCTTGATTGTTTTCTAGCTTAATTTGCTGAATATTAATCGTATTATCTATGTTTGCAAACGTTATGTTTAGATTAGTGGTAAAGATAAAGAAAAGGAATAAATGTAAATTATTTTTTCTGAAATAGCACATAAAATAATCCGTCATGAAATAATGAGGGTAATAACTGATTATCATCTACATTCACGTTTTTTGGAAATTTAATTTTAATTTCTACAGCAGTTTTCTCATCTTTTAAAAATCTATCTACTACCAATCTATTTTCCATCTCAAATAGTGAACAAGTAACATATAGTAGTTTACCAAGGGGCTTTAACATCTCCCATGATGTTCTTAATAGTTCAAACTGCTTTTCATGGAAATAAGCTAAGTCACTTCGCCTTCTTAGCCATTTTATATCTATATGTCTCCTTACTATTCCAGATGCTGAACATGGTACATCCAGTAAAATTCTATCGAATAAATTTTTATCCCACCAGGCATTGTCGGCTTTAATTTCAGAATTTATTACTTTAAATGTATGCCCAAGTCTCTTTATGTTTTCATTAATTCTTTCCACTCTTTTTTTGTCAGCCTCAACTGCAGTCAGTTTTATTTCTTCTATCTCGATCATGTGACAAGCTTTACCTCCTGGGGCTGCACATGCATCTAAAACATTATGATTTTTCTTTAAGTCTAATAAACGAGTTGCCAATTGTGCTCCATAATCTTGTATTGAAACCTCCCCCTCGTTAAATCCAGGTAAGGAATCTACTGGCATTGGTTTTTTTATTAATATTGCTTCATTTCCTAACAATTTATGCTCAATTTTATGTTCTTCCAATCTTTTAATGTACTTATTTATACTTACCTTTTTAATATTTACTCGAATTATTAGTGCTGGGTGAGAATTTCCCATATCAAGAATATTCTCCCAGGATTTTGGATATTCTTTTTTTATCTGGTTTATCCACCAAATAGGATAGCTATATTTTGCTTCTTCATTCTTTTCAGCTTCCTCAAGAATAATAACCCTTTCCCTTAGAAAGTTTCTAAGTACACCATTTATGAATGCAGTATATTTTTTATTTACAGAATTTGATGCAGAAACAGCTTGATCTACAACGGTATAAGAATTCGACCGATTAGAAATGAGTTGAAATAGTGCGACATGAAGTAATGTTGAAATTAATAGGTTAGGGGGTGGTCTTTTAACTAACTTATTAATAACAAATTTTGTTTTTCCATATGACCGAAGCGTACCAAAGACTAGATCTTTAATTTGAGAAAGGTCTTTTGGATTAATTTTATTTTCTTTTGAATATTTCTGGAAAACTTTATTTAAATTATTGCCCTCTAAAACATCTTTTACTATATTTGCAGCAGTAAGTTGAGCTACTTTCATGAAGTAATGGAATTAATTTTCATAACCTGATGTCCTTTAACAAAATCTGAGGCTATCATTGTTTTCTTTCCTTCTAGTCGGACCTCCTCTAATTTCAGGATCCCTGAGGTAAGCTTTAATAATAAATCTTGCCCATGTAAGTATAATTTTCCTGTAGCTAATTTATTCTTAATTTCTTTACTGTAAATTTTTGCTTTAACAACCTTCAAACTCTTTCCTTCAAAATCCATATTAACCATTGGAAATGGATTAAATGCCCTAATTTTCTGACATAAAACTTCAGGAGAGTCATTAAAATTAGCTACAGCCTCTAATTTAATTATTTTTTTTGCATAAGTAACATCTTCTTCATTTTGAACTTCCAATTTAATAAATTTTCCTCTTTCTATATTATCAAGTAGACTTTTAATCATTGTCGAACCTAATTCTGATAATTTTTTAGATAAAATTTTAGTCGTATCTTCCTCAGTAATAAGTACTTTTTCTTTCATTATCATTGGACCCGCATCAAGTTGATTTACAATCTTCATAATTGTAATACCCGTCTCTTTATCGCCCGCCTCTATGGCTCTATGAATCGGTGCAGCTCCTCTCCATCTCGGTAACAGTGAAGCGTGAATATTGTATATACGTCCGTTAAATGCATTTAAAATATCGTCTGGAATAATTAAGCCATAGGCAACAACAATTAATATATCTGCCTTTTTTGAAGTAATTTTCTTTATAGCATCCGTGTTATTTTTTAAAACCTCAGGTTGAAATACAGGTATGCCAAGCTCAATTGATTTTTTCTTTATAGGGCTTTTTTTTATGCTCATACCTCTACCTGACTTTCTATCAGGCTGTGTTAAAACAAGTTTTATTTCATAACCAGCTAAATTGATTTTTTCTAATGCTGGTAACGCAAAATCTGGAGTTCCAGCAAAAATGATACTTAATTTTTTTGTACTCATTTACTCATCTTAATTAATTTTTTCTTTATTCTATTTTTCTTTAAATTTGATAAATAATCCACAAAAACCTTACCTTCCAAATGATCTATTTCATGTTGAATGCAAACAGCAAGAAATCCTTCAGCTTCAAGCTCGAATTTTTTACCATTTTCATCTAAAGCAGCAATTTTAATCCAATCAGCCCTTTTTACTTTCTCAAAAACTTCAGGCACAGACAAACAGCCCTCTCGATTAATCTTCTCTCCCTTTAATTCTAAGATTAGTGGGTTAATCAAGACTAATAAATTATTCTTATCCTCTGAAATATCGATGACTATAATTCTTTGATGAATATCTACTTGTGTTGCCGCTAAACCAATGCCTGGAGCATCATACATTGTTTCAGCCATAGCAGAGATTAACGTTTTTATTTCACTGGTAATATCCCTTACCTCACTTGCAATGGTGTAAAGCCTTGGGTCGGGATATTTTAAAATGTTTAGTATTGCCATCTTTTAAAAAATTTCTAAAAAAATATTTTGAATTAATTGCTTTGATTGCATATCTGATATTATAACAATATGAATTTAGTTTCTTTAATCAAACTTTAGGGCCATTTTATAATGCTAGATTTACTTATCTATTTATTTGAGAATTATATAAGCACAAAACCTAAATTAGACATAAATGACATTACTCTTGAGCTAGAAGAAGCAGGATTTAACAACAAGGACATTTCTTCTGCATTTGATTGGTTTAATCATTTGGAAAAAATAAGTAATAGTCCTAATTTAATCCATAAAAATAGTTTAAGAGTTTTATCACAAAAAGAATATGAGAAAATTTCTAAGGAGGCCTTTACCTTCCTTACATTTTTACTTAACGCAAAAATACTTAATTCATCAGAATTTGAAGTAATTTTGGATCAAATTATGATTTTGAATCAGCAATCAATCAATATTGATGAGATGAGATGGATAGTCATGATGACTTTATGGAAAAGTGGTAAAGAAAACAGTTACTTATTTGTTGAGGATTCATTATTTCAAAATAAACGCGATGAGCTTCACTAATAATTAAGATATATTTTTTATAATTTTCGACAATGTTTTTGAATAATTTAATGAATAAAAATGTATGCTTGGTACGCCATATTGAATTAATGTGTCAGATAATTCACTTATAAAATCTACACCAAATTCTCGAAGTGAATCTAAATCATCCTTATAATCTTCTAATTTATATTTTAGCCATCTTGGAATTTCAGCGCCACAATTATTTGCAAACCTAATGAGCTGTTTACTGTTATAAATCGGCATAATCCCTGGGACAATAGGAATATTTATCGAGTGCTTCTGACATTCGTCAACAAATTTAAAATAAGCATCAACATTATAAAAAAATTGAGTGATTGCTGAATCAGCACCTGCCTCAACTTTATTTTTA
>Ga0115000_10002122_pt1 | contig 17333 bp, 11 predicted proteins | sample ArcticOcean_MG_C_6_FD_89690 | JGI IMG/M metagenome (GOLD analysis project Ga0115000, IMG submission 89690) | Marine microbial communities from western Arctic Ocean - ArcticOcean_MG_CB8_128 | ecosystem: Environmental > Aquatic > Marine > Oceanic | place: Arctic Ocean: Canada Basin | collected...
CATGTCGTAGTCGAGCAAATCGTCGTCGTCCAAACCACTGTTCCCCATTTTACGCCTCTTCTTTGACTTCTTCGTTCCCTCTGCGTCGTCTTTCCCGTCTTCTTCGCCATTCCCATCCGCGAGCAACTTGACGTCCTCGCGTTTTTTTTTCGATTGTCTCGATTGGATCTTCACCAAGCGTTGCACGACGTCTCGACAATCGTCGTGTAAAAACACAATCTTTCGATTGTATAACGTAACAACGCCTTTTAAAAGCACCGCGGCGAGACGTAAAGCCTACACAGAAAGAGTTGAAGTCATTCTCGAGCAATATGATATAGAAAAATAGTGAAAAGAAAGAGACAAAACTGTTGCCCGAGCGCGTGAGCGCGTGAGTGCGTGAGCGCGTTCTCGGCTTTGGTTCGTTTCCGGCTCAGAAGACGCGAAAGTTCATCTTCCTATCGCGCGACGTGAACAGCGAGACTTGTCACATCGCTCGTTAGAATCATAAGAAATACTCGGTGAAAAATCATCATCGCCGTAAACAAAACGTTTCATGTTCATGGAAACCTCGCCGCGCGCTCGCGCGAAGAAACAAACAAACGCGAGATCTCTCTCAAAGGACAACACACATGTGCGAAAGAGAATATATAAAAAAGACCGCACCAAAGGACTCGGCGGTTTCATGATCGTCGCGCACGCTTCGCTGATGGACATCCCGCTCGCTTTCGCGCGCGTCAATCGCTTCGCTTTTTCCGGATGGTGCGCTAAAATCTATAGTTCGCATCAAAGAGAGAGAGAGAACGTTTCGTCGTCGTCAGCGTTCGCAAAACCACACGCGAAACACGTTTTAAATACGCGAAACGACGACGAAGAATTCATTCGCACGTGCGTGATTAAAAAACTCAAACGCGTGGGAAACGACGACGCGAACGAAAATACGCGCTCGAAACAAAAGCATCATTACCCAAACGTTCCCGAGCGCGCCTTTCGGGGAGAGTAAGTCGATGGAGTAAAACATAATAATAGAATAACAACAACAACAACTCTTTTCTCTTTGGTGGTTTTGCGCTTATTTCGTGGTGTCAGTTTTTGTGAGGAAAAAATTGAAAGAAAAACACTTGAGTTTTCAACAAAAACGGCAGAGAAAAAATGGCGACGACGAGCAATAACATCAAGAGCTTACACGAAAAGCTCCGCGTGGATTCCGGGAGCTTTCAGCAGTTGCAACAAGGTTTGTTCTTTTTATTCATCACGTTTCGCGGTAAAAACTGACTCTCTCTTTCTTTCTCTTTCTCTCTCACATCGCGCGCAATGCGATGATGAAAAACAGAACTGCAAGCGAACATCGAAGCACGAAAAACGTTCACGCAACAAGCGACGGAAAACGAGATGGTGTTGGAAGAGTTGAAATCTTTAGAAGAAGGCGCGAACGTGTATAAACTGATCGGGCCGATGTTAGCGAGACAAGACGTGGTCGAGGCGACGAGTAACGTGACCAAGCGATTGGAGTTTATAAACGCGGAGAGGTTGGTGAAATTTCATCATCGTTTTGTTGACTTTTTCTCTTTCTTTTTGTTTCTCAAAGCCTTTATTAGTTTTTGATGAAAACGCGTCGAACGTTTACTGATTGCACGTTTTCTCTCCTATATTATTCGTACGCAGAATGCGATTGGAAAAAGCCGCGGAGGCTATCGAGAAGAAGTTCGATCAGACGCAAAGGGATATTCAGATTTTGCAGCAGCGAATAGCGCAGTTGTCTGCGGGCGCCGCCGCGGGCGGAGGCGGCGCGATGTTGGACACGGCGTAACGTAGTAGAAGAGTTTTAGAAGAATGTATTACTTATGTTATATATCAATAAAGGACTAGCAGCAAATAATTGATTTCACATCTATTTCTACAGCGCTACGCATCTATGTGACTATTTATATGGCCTATTTTTATGATTTATCGCGGACCGCGATGTTGCGTCCCAGAACGCATGTTTCGAAACGAGTCTCTCGAGCGCATGGCGCGTTCGCTCAAAACACGTTTCGGTGGCACCATTGCCGGGTTCGGCCAGACGCACGATTGCGCTTCTTCTGTCGCTCCTCGCAAGTGGTCGACTTTTGAGCGCAAAAGCTTCTTTTTTTGCGTCTCGGCGATGTAACTTTCGACGTTGTCCTTCTTGAACGCTTCAAACGCGTCCAAGTTGGCGCCACGAACTCTCTTCACGAAGACTTCATCCTTTTCGGCTAAAAGCTTCATTGGAAAAGGGTCTGGCGCGGCGTTGTATTCTTCCATGAATCGGTGTCTTGGCTTAATGCGCGTATCGAGCGCCAAGGACCAATACGCCGGAAACGAAATTGCCGTTTGTTTCGTGCCGCCAAGCTCGTCAATTAAGTACTCGTACTTTGGTCGCAAGTTATCTTCCAAAGACAACGAGAAGAACGTGTTCAAGCGACTAATCGTCTTCGCTACTTCTTCGTCGTTCATTTTACAATCTTTCGCGAGAAAATCTACGTGCTCTTTAATCCCGTCGAAGGAATATTGCAACGTTTGCGGGTGGCGAAGAATCAACTTGGCGACGTTTTCGTGCGATATTCCCAAATCCTTCAAGAATTCCACTCTCGGTGCGATTTGATCCTCCACCGAGAACGTCAACACCGCCGGGTTTCTCGTGATGACTTTCGCCAAATCTTCCGACGCGATCCCTAACTCGTGCCTGAAATAATCCACTCTCGGTTTCAGAGAGTTTTGCACGGATAAGTGTAAAATCGAAGGCTGCTTGGAAAGCACCGATGCCAATTCCTGCGTATCTAAACCCAAATGCGTTAAATATCTGCACCTCGGGATGGAATGCCTATTTCTTTGCAACAAAATCTGCGGGTCTTTGCTCACAATCCTCACTAAACTCGTCCCTTCTAAACCTAATTCTGACTTCAAGTATTCCACTCGAGAGATTATCTTCGAGACTGGTTTCGAGAACAGTTGTTCTTCGCTTTGTAACATCAACTTCTCCAAATCCTTTTCTTTAAACCCAAGGGAAACCATATACGTCAACATCGGCCGATGTTTCTGTTCCAACGACAAGTTCCTCCGCAACTTCTCGAACGCTTTATCCGGCATCTGTTCGTACTCTTGGTACTCCATGGAGTAATAGTCCACGAACGCTTGGTACTCTGATTTTTTCGTCTGACTTTGCATCTGAGCGCTCGATTTCTTCGACGACGAACTCGTCGTCGCCGCTATTCCTCTCTTCGCCTCCTCCTCCTTCATCGCCAAAGAAACCTTCCCCCCAAGACCGCTCCCTAAAAATTTCTTCTTCGCTTTCGTCTTTTTCGATTTTGGCGCCATCGGCGCAAACAAATTCGCCAAGTCTTCCTCCGCGTTCTTCTCTATAATCTGCGCAACCGGTAAACGCATCATCGACGCCTTCGCATCCGCCGACATCTCTTCCACGTTTTTCATCTCACTTTGACTCTCGCGAACCTTCGCGACCGTTCCTTCTCCTTCATTTTGGTTCGCCGTTTTCCCCGTTAAATTTTGTTTTACCGCCGTCGTCATCCTCGTCGCTCCCCTCAATTTTGCCGAGGACGACGACTCGAAACTCTTCGGTGGTTCCGATATCGCGCACTTCAACGTCATCGCCTTCATCGAAGAAGAAAACATATTTTCAACCGTCGTTCAAATGTAACTCTGTTTGGATGAAAGTACGTTCGCGTCGTCTTCGTAACGTCGGCGGCGCTCTTAAATGTGTGTGCGTGTGTGTGCGCTTCAAATGACGTGTTTTTTCACTTTTTTCTCGTTTCCCCAGAATTTTAGGGGGCGGAGAAGAATTCATCAAAGAGCCAAAGAGTTCCCGGAGACAACTCTTCTCTCTGTTCCTTGAAAGAGAGAGAGGGAAAGAAGAAGTAAAGAAAGAGAGAGAGAAGGGCAAAACAGATAACGCGAGAACAGAGAGCGAGAGAGTGCTCTCCGAGAGACAGAAAGAGAGAGAAGGAGAGAGAGAATTTTTTATTCTGAAAGCCGCCGAAGAATCGATTGGAGCAGACAGACCTCTTTAAGGTTTTTATTACATTCTCGGTCAACAACAACATAAACAACAACAACGCGCTGCTTAGAACGCGATGATGATGATGACGACGACGATGCCGACATCGACCACCGAAGCGTTTTTCTCGAGAAGATCTAGGGCTGCGTGTGTTCTTCGGACGAAGAGGAGGACACCTTTTTTATCGTCAGCAGCCGACAAAAACGGGGAAGGGAACCCCGGGGATCATCGTCCTCGTCGTCATCCGAAAGAACAATGGCGAGTGTCTCCGACACCGCCCGGTGGTGCGAAAAAGAACGCCTCTTCGAGTTTACGCGCGATTCACGACGCCGTGAACGAGGTGAAAAACGCGAAAGATTTGAGACAGAGTTTACACGAACTGAGCAAACACACAAAAGGACCTACCACGTCGAAAACGTCTCTTCCACCGAAGGATATCAAGACGCAGCAAAGGCGAAGAAAGCAAGAGAGGAGGGCGGTTTTGGAACACATGATCGAAAAAGTGGATTCGAAAACGCACGCGCGAGAAATCGAGGAGGAGGATGCGGACGGTCCTTCTTCGTCGTCGTCTTTGACGACGCATACGAAACACCAAATCATTTATCAAGGCGTCGACGGCGGTTTCGTCGTCGGGAGCGAGAAGCCGAGAAAGCACACCGAAGCGTGCGCGTGCCCGAACTGCAACTTCTTACGAAAGCGCATATTGGAAGATAGAGGTAGAGACGAGGTAGAAATTCGAGTTTTAGAGGATGATAGAGTGTTGGAGATGGTCGGGGACGACCCGGAGGCGGTTTTAAGACCGGAAACGACCATGGCGAACGAGTTGAGACGACGCCAGAGGATTTCGATGGCGAACAGAGGCAACGTGCCTTGGAATAAAGGACGTAAACATTCGCAGGAGACGATCGAAAAGATTCGACAGAAGACAATGGAAAGGATGAAAACACCAGAAGTTCGAGCGAAGATACGAGCGGCGGCTTTGTTGAACGCTGGGAAGTTGTCTCCGCACACGAAGATGCGCATATCGCTTTCCGTGAGAGACGCGATGAAGAAGAAAAAAATTGAGAAAATCAGCGACGAGGAAAATCGTTTGGTACCGAAAGAGAGTAAAATTGGTTTAGCATCGTACGGTGCGTTCGGGAGAAGAGCGTCGGCGGTTGGACGCGTGTATTTTGGAATTACGAGCGAATATGAACGCCTCGCCGTGGAAAATAGAAAGAAGAGGGAGGAACAAGAGAGGCGCAAAGAAGAGAGGAAAAGAGAGACGCAACAACGACAGATGGATGCAAAGGCGAAGAAAGAGGCGGAGAAACGTTTGCGAATTCAACGTGGGTTAGCCTTGCCGACGAAAAAGCGAACGCGCGCGCATAACGAGAAAATTTCTGCGGCGATTAAAGCCAAGTGGAAAGACCCGGAGTATGCGAACAAGTTAAAATCTGTGGCGCACGGCGGCTCGCGAAAACCAACAGTTTACGCTTCATCTTCTTCTTCTTCTTCATCATCTTCCGGTGATGGGAAAAGAGAGAAAAAGGAGAAGAAGAAATACAACAAATACGATCCTGAACGTCGGGCTCCAGACGCGACTCCTGCTTCTCAAGAGAAACAACAGTACAGGCGGGTGAAGAGAATGGAGGAGATGCAAGCGCAGATTCGCGAACTCGAAGCCAAAAAAGCGCTAACGGAAACGTTGTTGGGCCAAATGAAAATCGCCAACGACGCCGCAAAAGTTGCCGTTTTCAGCTTTGAACAAAAACTCGCGAACGGTGCCTCGATTACGGACGACGATTTTGATAACGACGCGTACGAAAAAGCCAGCTTAGCAAAGGCTAAAACGGAAGAAATGATTGCCGGTTTGTGCGTTTCCATCGAGTCCATGGAGTTGGACATCCAAGACGTCAGTCGAGAAGAGACGAAATGGGCGAGACGATACAACAAAGTGCTCATGGAACAAAAAGAGGAGGAAGCGGCTCGCACTGCCAACGAGAAGAAGATGAAAGCGTATTTGCTCCGCGAGAGAAAGAAGAAAACCGAGGAGGAGTTGAGACAGGAAGAAGAGGATCGGCGAAAAAGAGCGGCGACGGCGGCAAAGTTGAAAGAAGCGCTCATGAAAAACAAAAGCGTCGTGAGCAGCAGGAAGGAGAAAGATGAAGAAGTAGAAGACGATGATGATGGCGACGACAATAGAACCCCAGCTAGAGCTAGATAATAATGCGTATTGTGATCCTATTTTAAAATAAGCGATAAGCGCGTACGCCAGACAAACACACGCGAAACACCCCCCCTCCTCACAAAGAAGGGAAGGAACGAGTAAGAATAAAACGCAGCCCCTCCGCCCCAAAAATAAAGGAAGACCTTCCGAACTTTACGAAGTGCACTCGAGTGAAAAAAAATTCTTTTGATTGAGCCTTCACGTTTTGCCATTCGACACCCACGGCGACGCCACGGAACGCGCGACCAACGATCAGGCCTCAAACAAAAAAAAAGAATTTTCGAACGCTTCTTCACACCGAAAGAAGAAGAAGAACATCGCATCAAAAGAACGACGACGCGAGGAGAGACACGAGGTCTCGGCTGATACGTCTAGGTCTACTCGTACTCTCTCTCCTTCTCGAGTTGCGAGAGTCAAGCGTGGTGGTGTCTTGTGTATAATTTTTCGAGAACCAACGGAGAAAAGTTCGAAAAAAAGATAGATTTCTTTCCGGTCTTCCCGTCTCGTCATCTCGGCGACCGAAAGAAGAGTTTCTTTGCATCCTCATCGGAAGTATGGCTGGGTACGTGTGTACATCTTCTCTCTTTCTTTCGCGAGCTGGAGAGTTGATCTCTCGATGTGTTGTGAGAAGATCTGCGCGCGATTCTTTATCGATCTTCTTCTTTGCGCGCGCGCGCGCGCGTTTCATTCGTTTCGTTCGACGGTCGGGGTGAGATTGCGATTGGAAAATTACAACCCCCCCCCTCGAAAAGTTGGGAAAAACGCACACATGCGGCTGCCTCTCCAATGCGAGCGTCTTTTCCGCGGACGACTCTGACGCAACACTTTGGACTGACCCTTTTAACTTCCTCTTATTTGTAAACAAACAGACAACCGCAAACGTTAACGAATAACCCGCCCCCGGGCGGGGGGATAGGAACGAACGGCGGTCCGCAAGTCGACGACGCCGCGAGAAAACAAGACGCTTTGAGTTATTTGCGACACTTGAAAGATCGCCTGAAAGATAGGAAACAAACGTACGACGAGTTTTTGGAAATCATGAAGGAGTTTAAAGCGCAGAGGTGAGTTTTTTTTTGCAACAAGTTTTGGGCTGCTTTTGGTGGTTTTTGTACTAGAGAAATTTCAAAACGCTTTTGAACGCGCGCCGCGAAGAAGGAGAGGATGTAAACCTCGTCAATCTCTTCTCGCTTTCTATTCGTTGCTTGATAGTTGTGTGTGTGTGTGTATGTGCTGACGCGTCGTGACACATTTTCCTTTTGTCTTTTATTATACGAACTGAACAGGATTGATACGGAAGGGGTGATCAAACGCGTGAAGAAAATTTTCAAAGGCCATCGGGATTTGATTTTAGGCTTCAATCAGTTTTTACCTCGAGGGCACGAAATTCGCGTGGAAGATATCGAGAGGGAAGAACGGGAAGAGGCAAAGCGACAAGCGCAAGGGCAAAAGCCGCAAGTGGAGTTTGTCCACGCGATTTCGTACGTGAACAAAATCAAAACTCGTTTCGCGAGCGACGAGAGAGTGTACAAGACGTTTTTGGAGATTTTGAACATGTATAGGAAGAATTTGAAATCAATTTCACAGGTGTACGAGGAGGTCGCACAATTGTTCAAGTCACACAACGATTTGTTGGAGCAATTTACGTACTTTTTGCCGGATTCGACGCAACAGGCTGGGCAAGGCGCTACCGGAAGAGGGAAAGGTGGGCGAGGCGCTGGCGCGAAGGCGGCTCGGGCGCAACAAGCTCCAGGGCAAAATAGAAGGAAGCAGAAAGGTGGCGTGGTAATTGACCAGGCGCAGCAAGATGAGATCACGGAGGAGAAGAGAGCAGCGTTGCAGTTAGCTAAGGAGCTTTCGTATTTTGATAAAGTCAAAGCGAGGTTACGTTCGAAAGACCAATACGCGGATTTTTGCAAGTTGATTACTCTATTCAACGCGGATTTAATTTCCAAGATGGAACTTCAAGGTTTGGTGATGGACATTATTGGGAGATTTCCTGAATTGGTGACCGGATGGAACGAGTTTGTCGCGAGATGCGAATCGATGGACTTTGAAGCCGCCGAGGCGCCGGCGGCGAAGAAAGCAGCCGGGATGAAACTCACGACGCGGGAAGTCACAAAGATGAAAGCGTCCGCTGCGAGAGAAAAGTTCTTATCCAAACCAATCTCTGAGTTGGATTTATCGACGTGCGAACGATGTGGTCCGTCCTACCGTTTGTTGCCGAAGAACTTTCCGAAAATGCACGCGAGCACCCGAACGCCTTTGTGCAAAGAAGTATTGAACGACAATTGGGTCGCGGTGACCTCTGGGTCCGAAGATTACTCGTTTAAAGCCATGAGAAAGAACCAGTATGAAGAAGCGTTGTTTCGATGTGAAGACGATCGCATGGAAATCGACATGGTGCTCGAAACGAACAAGTCTGCGATTGAGGCATTGGAGAAGGTGCACAAGGAAATCGCCGAGATGTACACGGAAGAGGCGAAAGTCGTTCCAGAACCCGCCGCCGCGCCGGTGAAGAAAGAAGAAGAGGCTGCTGCCGCTGCTGCTAAACAGGCTGATGGCGCCGCGACTGCTGGAGGTGAAGCGTCTGCTCCAGTTGAACCCGCGGAAGGTGCAGCGAAGGAAGACAAGAAAGATAGTATGGAAGTTGGCGCCGCCAAACCGGCGGAAGCCGCGGCTGTGGAAAAGTCGAAAGAGGAAGTTCACGGCGAGAGATTAGCACACTTTCTTCCTGAAGGTACGGTTTCTACAATCGTTTTACGTGCCGTTGAACGCATCTACGGCGACCGCGGACGCGAGATGCGATTCTTGACGATGAACGCGCCGTGGGCTACTATCCCGGTAGTCTTGAGACGTTTGAAAAAAAAATCCGAGGAGTGGCAAATCTTGAAAACAGAAATGCTTCCGACTTGGAACGATGTCTGCGCGAAGAACTACAACAAATCTCTCGACCATCGATCCTTTTACTTCAAGCAAGCCGATAAGAAGAACTTATCCGGCAAAGGTATGACGCAAGAGATCAAGGAAGTTTCGGACAAGAAGAAAACGGCGGACGACGCCATTGGTGCGAGAGCCTCAGAATCGCCCGGTGAATCCCCAGATTTGACCTTTGAATACGCCGAGCGCAATGTCCACGATGACGTCTACGCCGTCACGCGCTTTTCCGCTCGCGAAATGATGTCGGGGGAACCGGCTAATAAAGTCATGACGTTCTATAGAGACTTTCTGGAACCGTTCTTTAAAATCAAGCGCGATAACGAGGATGATTTTAAAGATATAACGGCTGAAAACTGCGCGAAAGCCGTCAAAACTGCAGAAGCGAACGCTTCTCCGAATGGGAAAAAGAAAGGTAAGAAAGGCGCGAGCAAAGATTCGAAGAAGAAATCATCGGAAGACGATGACGCAGACGAAGACAAAGACGAGGAAATGGAGAAAGAACCGGATCAAGAAACCGTGGACGAAGGTGACGAGGAAGAGGAAGAAGATCCAGAAGACGAAGGCGTCGCGAGCGTTAAGAAACGTGCCGCTACGCCGAAAGCTTCGAACAAGGAAACGACCGCCGCGGAGGCTTTGGAGAAGGCTCTCGGCTTAACCGGCAACGACGACGACGACGACGACAAGACGAAGGATTCCAGCGAAAGCGACGGCGACGAGAACGATTCTTCCGATTCCGAAGACGGCCAAGACGCGAGGTACAAATCGTGCAAGCCGGTATCCGGGTTTGTTGTCGACGGTAGCTCAAACTCGAAAACTCGATACGTTGATTTGCCCGGTAAAGTCTTTTACGGCGACGAAGGTTTCTATCATCTCATGCGCTTGCATCAACACTTGTACGATCGTCTTCAAACGGCCCGTGCTTCGGCGACGGCCATGGCAAAGAAAACTAAAGGGAAGAAAGCCGAAGACGTCCACAAAGAGTTCTTGACTCTTTTGTTTAACTTATTGAACGGATCGACGGACCAGTCGCAGTTTGAGGACGATTGTCGTTTGCTCTTAGGCGCGAACTCGTACTTACTCTTTACGCTGGATAAACTCATCTACAAGTTAATCAAACAAGTTCAAGCTTTGTTAGCGGAAGACATCGACGCGAAGCTTTTACACCTCACGGAGTACGAAGCCACGCGCGACGCGCCGTTCCACGAAGGAGTATACCACGCCAACGCGTGCGTTTTGCTCGGCGACGAATGTGCGTATAGGATTGGCAGCGAAAACAACGGCAAGACGCTCCAAATTCAACTCTGCGAACCGTCTTTATATAAGATCGACGTTAAAGCGGGAGCGATGGATGGTCATTTTGCGACGCACTTAGAAGGATTCTTGCACGTTGCCGCGCACGAGGACATGCCGCTCGTGGAAACTGGCGATAAAGAGACGGACGAAAAAGAGCGAGCGCCAGTGTTTTTGCGCCGCGCGAAAAAAGGGGCCGGTTTCGTCGTCCACTCTGCCGCAGGCGAAGCGGATTCGCAGCTCAGTTACCAAAGCGCGATGACCAACGCGAGCATTCAAAACGCGTTGGAGTGTAAAATCTCCTGCTCAACGTCCAAAGTGTCTTACGTTTTGGATACCGAAGACGTTTTCTTCCGTTCTCGCGTCCCGCCTGGCGGCTATTCGGCGAAATCCTCTGCGCCGCCGGCTAAGAAAGCGAAGAAAGGCAACAGCAAAGACAAAGCCGTCGCAGTCCCTCAACCTGCGGCAAAACCGCTCTCGCGCAAAGAGAAACGCAAAGCGAAGAGCGTGAAATCCAAAGCTCAAATCGAGAAATTCCGAGCGTGGATCGAAAAGAAAACTGCCGAAGCGACCGACGACGAGGAAGAGGACAAGAAAGACGTCAAAGACGAAGAGAAGAAAGAGATGGCGGAAGAGAAGGACGGCGGCGACGAAGCGGAACCCATGGACGCGGCGGCGTAAACGGTAACAATAATAATACTAATAATAACAATAACATGAATAATAACAACAACAACAACAACAACAACACACTAAGCAATAATAGTATAGAGAGAGAGAAAGAGAAGTCAGGAGGAAGAAGAGAGAAGAGAGAGAGAAAGCTTTAATAAAATCGTTTTTTATAACACAGAGTACTTAAAACACCATCATCGTTTCACGACAGTTTCCCTCACATCTTTCTCTCTCTCTTTCTGTTTCTGTTCCAACAGATTCTCTCCAACGCGCGCATGTCACTTTGTCGAGCGGCGGCGTCTTTATCTCAATTCACCAGTCGGGGAGGACTCAGGCGACCACGAGCGCGGTCGACATCATCGTCGTCGTTCTCGAGAAAAACTAAAACTCGTACATATATCGAAATGGCTTCCAATGCGAACGCAGGAGGAGGAGAGAACGCGTACGTTTTGTTAACCTTAGACTACGTTCCAAACATGCTCGAAAAGCGAGGTCCGTACCGGGAGGAGCACATAAACGGGGCGAAGAAAGCGTTCGAGGAAGGGAAGTGCGCGATGGCGGGCGCGTTGACCGACCCGGTCGATACCGGCGTGTTTGTGTTTAAAAACGTGGATAAAGAATACGTGGAGAACTTTGTGAGAAACGACGCGTATTATAAAGCAGGTTTGGTGCCGAAATATACGATTCGACCGTGGATGGTTGTGGTAGGGAATTAGAGAGTCTTTCGTTTGAGTGGTATGTATTATACATGAATCGATGTTGAGTATGCGTAAACGTCTCGTTCTCGATACTACGCCGCGGCGACTCTCGTCGTTCCGGGAGTTCTCGCCGATCCACTTCTCCCGAGGACGACTCCACTTGTGGTTGTTCGCCCGCGGAGAAACAACGCTGATTTTAATTCTGCGTTCTCCGTGGCAACGAGCTCGAACTGTTGTATCGCTCTTTCCAAGTTCTTTTCCGCCGCCTCTCGTTTCTCTTCGCACATTTTAATCGATTTTTCGAGGAAATCGAGGCGTTGGACTTTCCTCTCGGCGCGAATTCGCTTCTTCTCCTCGCATTCCGCCTTTGCCTCGGCTACCTTTGCGGGCGTTTCGGATGCCTCGGCTTTCGCTTTTGCTCGCTTTGCCTCCGTTTCCGCGTGGTACACCCTCCTCTCCAACTCTGCGATTCTCGCGGATACCTCCACCGTCTTCGCCTCGGCGGATTCCTTCAACCCTCGATAATACAGTTCAGTCTTCTTCATATGCTCTTCGCTTTCCTTCTCTAAAATGTCCAGCTGTTTCTCTTTGCTCTTCGTCAATCGTTCCACTGTCTCCGCTAAAGTCTGCTCTGCTTTTTCGAAGTGCATCCTCTCCCTCCTCTCGGCGACCTCGCGTTCCTTTTCCCTCTTCTCCTCAAACTCCACGCGCAACTTCGTAATCTCTTTCATCCGCTCAATCTCGCTTTTCCTCACCATTTCTTGACATTTCACCTCCCTCTCCGCAATTTTCCTCTCTTCTTCGCGTATTTTCTCTCTCATTCCCTCCACTCTCTTCTCGAACGTGCTCTTCGCCTCCCTGATCGCCTCGGTACTCTCCGCGCGCGAAAGGTCAACCTTCCCTTCGTTTTCTTTCTGCTCGTGTTTAATCTGCTGCACCTTCGCTCGCACTCGAACGTCCGCTTCGTCTTCCACGTCATCGATTCGTCTCTCGTACTCTCGCGCGATCGATTCGCTTCGCTCCAAAGCTCGTTTAGAAATCTCCCAAAACGCGTTTATTTAGTCTCGTTCCAACTGCGCGTGGTTTCGATACGCCGCTTCTTTCGCGAGTTCGGTTTCCAATCTTACGATTTTCGTTTGGAGTTCGGAAAGGACGAACGACGAAGGCTGCTCTCCCGTCTTTGCCGACTTTGAAGAAGAGTTTGAAGACGACGAAGCGTGCTCTTTCTTTCCTCCTTTCGTCTTCTTGCCGGTGGTTTCGGAACTCTTTTTCTTCTTCCCGGTGTTGTTGTTGTTGTTGTTGTTGTTCGATGACGACGACGACGTGGCGGCGGGCATTTCGTGTCGCGAAAGGCTCTCGAGCAATCGACAATCGATCGATTGGTTTCAGTAGTCGTCAGCGGCGTATCGAATGCGCGTGTGGGTATCGATTCCTATCTTTTCAAAGAGTATTAATATTGGGAGCGCAGTTGACGTGCGTCTATTTTTGGATCCCAAAAGGTCAACGTAAAAAAAATCTCTCTCTCTCTCGCGGGTTAGTAGTAAGTACTTTTTTACATATTATTCGTTTTAAAACGTTCTCTACATACCGGCGATTTCATTACGCGGCATCTTTCACGTCTAATAACTCGACCTCGACGATAATCTCGCTCCCGGGAGGGATCTCGCCTTCGCCTTGGTCGGCGTAGCCTAAATCCGCCGGCGTTTTGATAATTCTGCGACCGCCAACTTTCATACCTTCTAAAGCACCCGGGACGTACACCACCGGCGGTATCGCCGGTCCAGTCTCGCCATTAAATAAACCCCCACCGCCTTCGACGTTTGCGTTCGCGGTTTGTTTTTTAGGCACGATCATCGTCGCTTCTCTCGTTAACGTGTACTTTTCCACCGGCGAGTTCGGTCCCGCGCGCGAACCACCTTTTTGAACCGTCACGTCCACGGTAGTCTCCACTGGTCCCAACAACAACGCTCCAATTTCTTGAATTGGTAAGTTTGGCAAATCTTTCGTCCCATCAATCTCTAAAATCACGTCGTTCGCTTTAAATCCAGCCTTCGCCGCCGGCCCGTCCGGCGACACTTTCACCACGTACAACTCCCCAAGTTCCGGATCAATCCTCACCTCTGCACCGATACCGTTTACCGTTTTCCTCTTCAAAGCTTTCGAGTACTCCGTCGGCAACTTCCCGTACGAGAACTGCATCGGTTCCGACACCGTCCTGTTCCCGCCCAACGTTCTCGCCGTCCTCGTCGAGAGGACGGTCAAACCTCTCAATTTCACGTCAAAGTGAATGGTCGCCAAAGACCCGGACTTTATCTCTTTCCCGTCTCCCACTCGCGAATCTCCAAACTGAACGCCCATATGTTCCTCGCCCCGAAACTGAAACGGTGCGGACGTTTGTAAATTCAAATCGCTCAGCGACGCGCGTTTCGGCTTCAACTCTTTCTGAAAGCCAATCGCAGAGGCTGAGGGAGGGAAAGTTAACAAAGACGTCGTCGACGAGAACACGAAGGCCAAAGCTGACGACGATACGGACGCTTTAAAAAACGCTCGCCTCGACGTCATGTTTCTGTTTTCTTCTTCTTCTTTGTCTTCTTCTTCTTCTTCCGTGGCGGTCGTGTTTGTGTCGACAGAATCAAGAGTGATGTCGTCGGGGAAACTTCGTCGATGATGATGATTCCGACGAGAAGAGCTAATGCTGCTCCTTCGTCGCGCAACGGCGGCGGTCGAAGGCGTGCAACCGACCATGGAAATCGTCGTCATCATTCTCGTGGTAAAAGAGTAGCGAAAGTCTGATTTTAAAATGCCTCAAAGTATTATGTCGAGAGAGATTTGTGAAGAGCATTTTTCGTTATCCATCAAAGAGTGAAAGAGAGTTATATTCCGTTATGGATGAAAAAATTTGCGCGTTGGTGCGTATACTTTAGTATTATTATTTAGTATTATCATTATCATTACGTCGTCGTTTTGTGTTCCGCGATGACTGCGATGATCACACGTTATATCGTGACGATTAAAAATCATCGACTCCGCTCGCGCGCTTGAAGGCGACGACGACGCTGGCGGCGACGAGATTGGCGCAGACGCCGTATAAAATCGCGCTCGTTTTCGCGAGCGGTTCTTCTAACGTTTTATCTTCCAAATTCAGTCGCTGCGGTCGGTTTTTTTCCTCGCCCGGTTTGAACTGGATGGAGGAGAATAACGGGCACAGACCGTAGTACGCGAGCAAGATGCCGGAGAGGAAACCGCCGAGATGATCCCAGTTGTTGACGACGTGGGTGGCGCCGTCGGAGGCGGTTTCGGAGGCTATGTAACAGAGCGCGATGGAGGAAGCGCCGATTCGCAACAGGCGCGTCGTAAAGCCGCGTTGATTCCATCCGGATTCGAGGTTGAGGACAGTGTACGTTAATATCGCGCCGTAGAGCGCGAAAATGGCACCAGAACTTCCCGCGATTAATTTCGAGCTGTCGTCGAAGGCTAAAGTCGTGATGGCGCCTCCCGTGGCGCCGAGAAAGTACACCGCTAAAAACGAAGTCGTCCCGAGCAACGTTTCGATTTCTCTCCCAATCAGCCACAGCGACACGTTCGTCGCCAAGACGTGCTCTAACCCAAAATCCGCCAAAGCAGCGGACGGTAACCGCCACCACTCGTTTTGCGTCTTCACGGCGTCCGCGAACAACGCAAAATTACTAAAGAAAAACCCGCCCTCCTGGTTCGCTCCAGTTTTCACGGCGACGAAATCCGCCGCGAAAAAAAACAAGTGCAAAACAGCCAACCGTTCCGCCGCCGTCGGCTCTTCCGTCGGCACGTTGTATATGTTCGACAGAGGAGAAAAAAACGGACTCCAATACTTCGTCACGCCTTCCGCTCGTTGATACTTCGGTAGATTGAGCGGATTATTCGTAGTGCTTTTCCCTCCTTCTCCCGCTCGCGGGGGTCCGCGAAACCCTTTCTTAATCATCCGGAAAAGGACCGGAAGCTTCACATCATCTTCTCCTCCTTCTCCTTCCGTAGTACTGCTTGTTTTTCTTCCCGTCGTCGCATCTTCTTCTTTCGCTTCTAAAACTGTCGCTTTCGCCTCTTCTTCGTCCTCTTTCGCTTCGGTGATTATTCCGAGCTGCTCTAAGCTCGACAACGCGTCTTCCGAGGACGACGAATTCGATGCAAACAGGTCCTCCTTTTTATCCTCGTTTCCTTTCGCGGCTTTGAGTCCTCGTTTTCCTCCTTTTCCTCCTCGCAAAGGTGGTTTCATCAGAGTTGTGCGATAATTCCGCAACGCTGTTCGTTTCAGTCTTCGTCTTCCCGTAACGGTGCGAGATGGATTACAACAAATCATCATCATTGAATAGAGACTTCTCTCTCTCTCTCTCTCTCTCTCTCTCTGAACGAGAAGAATCTCTCCGTTGTCTGCGCTGTTTTTGTCTCTGCTCTGAATGTGTATGTTATACCTGCACACCGCGCACAAAAGAGAGACACAACGCGTGCGCGTCGAGTGAATGACGCAAGTGGAAAGAAAATGTCTCCACAACACCACGCGACGGTTTATCGAGATCTCGCGTACTCTCCCGGCTTTTTCCGGGGCAAACGGGAGTCACGCCGCAAGATCGACGATGATCTCGACAAAAGAGGACGACGCGCCTCCCCCTGCTGCAACTGCGGACGACGCGACGCGTAAGCGTGCAAGAGGAGAGGAGGAGGAGGAGACTTTAAAGAAGAGGACGAGAGTTGATTTGGTGGCGGCGGAGGAAGCGAAGGCGAAGCCTTCGTCGTCTCTGAGTGAAAACAACAGCGACGAGGACGAAAACAAACACAGATCCGGCGGCACCGCTTTAATTCGAGGCCTTCCCTCGCGATGGGACGAGAGACTCTTTCGCCTTGCTTTACACGAGATGGAAGTGACGGGACACACGAACGTTAAAAAACGAACGGGGTGGACGCACGCGTTCGTGACGTTTAACTTTCCCAAGGAGAGAGAATTGTGCTTGATGAAGTTGCAGGAAAGAGCGAAGCAGCAAAGAGAGGAGGAGGGAAAGAGCGATGCTGCTGCTGGCGGCGGCGGAGCGATGAAAGGTGGTGTTTCGTCGAAAGGATGGAAGTTCGGGAAGAAAGTGACCATGAGCGAGGCGAGAGATAAAGGCGGTAAGAACAACAACAACAACAACGAGAGGAAGGAGAAGAAGAAGGCAGCAAAAACGGAGGCGCGAGATGCGGTGTGTCCGTTGTGGAACGTGAAGTATTCGGAACAGTTGAAAGCGAAGAAGGAGAAGGTGAGGAAGGCGTTGGCGATGGTGACGGAACTCGTCGGGAACGCGAACGGGAAGTTTAAGAGGAATAATAATAACAACGGGAAAGGAAGAGGTGGTGATGTTGGAGGAGAAGAGGAAACCGAGCGATGGTTGAAAAACGCCAGCGCGAGGAAAAATAAACGGTGTTGCGATTTAGTAGGCATCGTGCGTTCGCCGGTTCTCGAGGGATACAGAAACAAATCGGAGTTTACGATTGGAAATAATAACCAAGG
>Ga0115000_10002123_pt1 | contig 17331 bp, 12 predicted proteins | sample ArcticOcean_MG_C_6_FD_89690 | JGI IMG/M metagenome (GOLD analysis project Ga0115000, IMG submission 89690) | Marine microbial communities from western Arctic Ocean - ArcticOcean_MG_CB8_128 | ecosystem: Environmental > Aquatic > Marine > Oceanic | place: Arctic Ocean: Canada Basin | collected...
CTAATTACTGCTAAAGAGTATGGAGCAGGATTCCAAATAATTGACACTAGTGCTACAACTATGACATTAGGGTCTGGAACTTTAGTAGGAACTTTTGGGGCAACTGAAGGGTTTGGTAATGGATGGCAAGCTGTACAAGCTGAAAAAACATCTAGACACCATAAAGGTGCTTACCATAATAGAATCTCATTTGCAGAAACAGGACCTGAAGCATTTGCAGTTTCTACAAAAACTTATGATGTTACAACAATTGTACTTAACGGAGGTGTAAGACAAGATGCGACTAATGCAAAAGATGATCAAATTGTTGAATTGTGGATCCCAAGTGGATACGCTGAAGGTTCTTCAACTTATGATGTTCTTTTCCCAGGAGCGGTAGCAGCTGGAACAGTAGCACAAATGATTTACAGTAACTAAGAAATGTAAATTAAATTAATATGAGAATTAGGGGTGAAAGTCCCCTAGTTTTTATATTTTTGTAACATTTAAAAAACTTAAAAAATTATGGCTTTAACAGCAACTATAACACCAGACTGTAAAACTCTAATAATAGCAGGAGGGGCTGACTATGCATTAGCAGATATTGACATTTATTGGAATGACGTTACAATAACATCTATACCAAGAGAAACCTTTGCCCCTTATAATCCTATTCTAAACCTTACACCTGCAGGAGACCTAAGTTTATCTATGAGTAACTTTATAGATAGCGCTGGGGCAGCTTCCGGAACTTACACGCATTTTAATGGTATATTTAAAATAGTAGTTAGCACTTCTTCTGGTATAGAAGAGTTAGGTGCAGTAGGTATGTGTGATATTAATTGTTGCTTAGCCGCAAAAACAAAAGACTTATTGAAATGTAAATGCGTAGAATGTAAAGAATGCGCTTCTATACTTTCAGATATAGCAAAAATATTTTTACTTTTACAAGGAGCCAAAACAAATGTAGCGGGATGTGTTCAGACAACTGCTTTATATGAGAAATCTATAGATGAATACCTCAAAGCTAAAGAGATGTGTGGCGTTAAGAATTGTAATTGTAACTGTTAAATAAAAATAAACTATGGCTTGGACCCCTACGCAACCTCCCGCACATACTAGTGGAGCTACTCATTTTGATTCAGAATTTAATGGATTACGGTTTGCTTTAGTAAAGCTTGATAATTATTCATTACATGTACATAAGCCTAGATGGACTTGTGGTATATCTAGTGGTTCTACTTATCGATTTATGACTGCTAATTCTTTTACTGGTGCTAATAATTCTGGTACAAGAACAGGAGGGTTTCTTGCTAATCCTGGTGGATGTAATGTATTCAATTATACTGGAAGTACAGCTAGTATATACAAAAGTTCGTGTGTACCTTATGTGGGTTCAACTTTCGCATGTTGTGAGCCTCCTAAGGGATACACAAGTATGATTAATTGTGAGCAAGCTTATGAACCAGGATATAATATTCCTGGTAGTGGTTGTGGTTTGAATTTGGATTGTACTGGGTCTAATAAAATTAACAAATGGCAATGCTTCTGCTACGCTTGTAGAAGACATAAGTCTGAACCTGGTGGATGTGCTAGTACTGCAACAACTGGAGATTGGTTTAGTAGTACGAATTATAGTACATCTGCTGCAGAAAATATACATGGTATAGGCGGTGGGCCTGGAGTTTTTTATTTTAATTATGGTAGCTCATGGATAGCACCTCAAGGTAAAGGAGCTTATAATGATACTAAATGGTATAAAAATGTAGGAGCAAGTTTTTGGGCAGTTGAGCAATACGCTATGGCTAATGAGCATAATGGTAGTTATTATGGTGTAGGAATGACTATGCGGGATATTACTATAGATAGTAGTTATTTAGCTGTTCCTTTTCCTGTTTCAGGCGGAAATGGTCCTAATAATGCCTATGAACCTAATGGCACAAACAAGGTAGGTGTAGGTAATGTTATATGGGATACGAAGGGCTCTATTAATTTTCCTGATGGTGAGATGTATGCAGAAAATGTTGGAGCTACTGAACAGATGGCTTACTATGCTATTATTTTAATTCCTACTGATGCAAGTCAAAAATCAACGGGGTATTATACAAATAAATATTCATTTAAATTACATCATGATAATAGAAGTTTAGCATATCAAAAATTTTTTGGATCGAATTGGCCAATAGCTGCTAACACACAATATGGAAACAGTTGGGTCCCTTCTGCTCATCAAGGCGCTGACCCAGAAGACCTGTATGGCGCCACTTGGGATCCTTGGGATGTGAGTGTATTAAATGATGGGACTGATGGTTGGTATATAGCTGAATCTAATACAGGGATGATGCATAATACCTATACTTCAACTGATAATACCAGTAGAATGTTTGGAGGTATTATGGATGGAGAATTTGAACCCTTAGACAGCCCGTGGTGGGATGGTGCGGGTAATGGCACAACAAATCCGTGGCATCAAGAAATCTTAAGCGAGCTTCAAAGACACATGATTGTTGAGGCTTGTTATTTCAGACTTGATACGAGTTTAGTCCCGGCTTATACTGACAGATATCAAACTATATTAGTTACTAAGACTCCTGCCTGTGCTCCGTCCTGGGAAGTAATGCATCAGAGTTTAAAAATGTTTAATGTTGGTCAGTCTAGTGAAGATGGGATAGAATTACAAGCAGATAATCCATATTTTAACTTACATGTAACAGACAATAGCACAGGTAAAACAATTGTATTTAAAGATGTAGCAACAGGATTACAAGATTTTAGATATGGATCAGAACGTCATCCACCAACGCACCCAGACGCTAGCTCTAAGGATTCAGGTTTAACTGTAGATTATGGGGGTTATTCTAATGTTCAATGTAGATCAGGTTTAAAAGGTATGACAATTGCTGCAGAATTAGTAGGAGATTGGGAACAACATATATTTGGAGTAGCAGCGTTTAGTTGGAGTCAGATTAGCGTTCAAACTTTAAGAACTGTAGGATGGGATGATTATATTAAGAATCCTTGTGCAGCAGGTGGTGGTGGAGCTGGTACTAATGTAGCAGCATTGATGGGTCCTACTATTGCTAGAAGAGGAGTATTTTATGAGTTTGATGCTAAAGTATATTTAAACACATCTACTAGTTTTGCAGCAAGAGAAATGATCCACTTATATGGAGATGCTACAGATGGTGCAGGATGCCTTGGTAAGGTTCACAACACACATCCTGTAGCTTCTTATGGAGGACATACAAATGTTACAGGATCAAGTAATATGACTATGGGTTCTCATGGATGGATTGATACTTTATATGGAATTTGTTACATAGGGTTACAGTCTAGTACTAGCACCAGTGGGTCAAATACAACTTATTCATGGCCTGGAGGCGCTCCAGAATCTTTAATGGAACCAGAAAATTTATTTACTTATAGTCCTTGGAATCAAGCTGTCGCGCAAAATAGAATGATAGATCATACTACTGGTGTTAAAATGTGGCCAGATCATGTAAATGCTGAGATTTATTTTATGCCTAATATGAGCATAAGACCATACCCAACAAATGCAGGTAATAATACTAATGAATGGGCTATTTGTACAGGGAATGGAATGGTATACAATACACACCCATTACAAGCAACATTTACTTGCACTTGTACAGGAGGGAATTCAGCAAATTGTAGTAGTGGGACTGGATCAATTACAGTTACTATAGGCAATGTTGATCCTAATGGTTTAGATATTACTGGTATAAGTTTTACTGGAGGGTTCGGAACTACAACAAATCCTGTAACAAATCCAGCTTGGGTTCCTTCACCAAGTACTATTACAAGTAATACATCATATACTTTTACCGGTATACCTGTAGGTGCCCATACTGTGAATGTTAATACTACACAGTGGGGAACAATATCACAAAGTCTTACTGTAAGCGCACCTCCTGCAATAGTTACTTTTAATTTAGATAGCGTAGGAATATTGACTCAGCCTACATGTACAGGTACAGGAATATTTATAGGTCAATTTGATGCAGCTAATACATCTGGAGGTCCAATTAGTAATAATGGTAATATACAATGGACTTTGTTTGAAGATATTGGTGGTACTTGGACTTTTGATTCAACTAATCACCCATTTCAAGATCCTAACGTTTATGGAAGTGGTACAGGTTCTCCATGGCCTATGGGGAAAGATAATATAAACGGATCTGGGAATTCTTGTAATAATAAAAAGTTTTGGGTCACTGGTGTTACTGCTGGTACGTATCGATTAGTTCTTCATAATTCTACATCACAACCTAGTGCATCAACAGATTTTGATACTTGGATGGATTATAATTGTTTTGATTATGACGATATAACTGTAAGTACTGGAGTAATTGCTCTGGCAAAATCAAATATAATTGCACCAAGCTGTAATGTTGCAGATAGCGAAGTAGGTTATGCTGGCCCATGTAATAGTGATACTGGAGGAGATGGTATTATAGATGAAAATACAAATCTTACGCCAAGTAATGTAGGGTCTTATACAATAACAGCAACTAATGCTACGCTGCCTGTAACATGGAGTATAACATCTCCGGGTGGAGTAACACATACTGGAACTAATACGCTATCTTGGACTACTGGGTGTGGTGCATCAGGAGATAATTATCCTGCAGCTAGCGCTGGAACTCACACTATTTCAATAACTGATAATGATGGATGTACAGATAGTATTACAGTTGTTGTGCCGGATAAGTCAGCGACAACAATAGTTACAACACCTTCTGCAACAAATCCTCCTTGTAGTGGGGGTACTGGTATTATTAGCGGTATGTTAGCTACAACTGATGCTGCATGTACTCCAATGCAATATGCGGTATCAACAGTAAATGCTGAGGTATGGAATAATGTTACAGAATTATGGGAACTTCCTTCTATTATAGCTACATGGCAACCAACTTCTACATTTAGTGCTGCTCCTGGAACATATTATGTATGGGCAAAAAGTGCTTGTGGATGTGCTACAGTTTCAGGTGCTGTTACTATAGGATCTACTGGTTCTCTTTCTAGTACTATAGCGGTTACTAATCCTGGATGTTCTGGAGGTGTAGCAAGTATAGCAGTTTCACCAAGTGGTGGGACGGGTCCGTATACATATACTTGGACAACAGTAAACACAGGAACAAATGGAGTTATAGATCCACTTTTTGTAGCGCCATCAGGAACAGCATTCACTCAAGCTGCTCCAGGAGGATCTTATGATTATGAGGTAGAAGTAATGGATGCTAATGGATGTATACAAATTCTTACAGCTTCTACTATTGCTGGAGCACCTTTAACTATAACAGCTGTAGTATCTTCAATAAGTTGTGCAGGTGGAAATAATGGAAGTATTGATTTAACAATTACTGGAGGAACAGCAGGGTATACATACCAATGGTCAGGCAGTTCAACGGCAACAACTCAAGATCTTTCTACTTTAGCAGTAGGAACTTACACAGTAGTAGTAACAGATAGTACACCAACTACTGCTTGTACTGTTTCACAAACATTTGTATTAGCGTCAACAGGAGGAGCAGAAACATGGATAGATATTAATCAATATGTATGGTCTGGTTATAATACTGCTTATGGAGATGGTATTACTGGAACAGGAGCAGATGATTTAACATATGGACTGTATGGGGGACCTACATGTCCGGCAAGTTGTGACGGAACAATAAGATTGATGATTGATTCTACTTCCCCAGTAATAGGAGCTTCTTTCCCATTTGAAGTATGGTTAAGTAATGATGGAGGAGCAAATTTTTATAGAGTTGCAACTAGTGCAGGGGGTACTAATTGGTTAAGTGTTTTAACTACCGATCTAGGTAATCCAAGTACAGGTGTAGTAAATTCAACAGGAGTAGTTTATGATCCACAAACAGGTGTAGATGGACTTGATTATTTTGAAATAACTGGGAATGTAGATAAATGGAATACAGGATCAGGTGATGTAGTATTACCATTTTGTGAAAATAGCACTTGGATTGTTAGATTAGTAGAAGATGGAGTTGCAGCATGCTCCTATGACTTTAGTACTACAATATTACCTTCAGATTATAGAGTTGTATATAATCAACCAGTTATTACACATCCAACATGTTGTGGTTGTAGCTCATACGGAGCTAGTTTAGGTACTAATGTATGTAATGGATCTATAGATAACTCACCTATTAGAGGAACATATGAGAATCATGTAGGAGATGTAGTATACACATATTTATGGGAATATGCTACTTTACCTGCACTTTGTACTGTTCCAGGACATAATAATACAAATACACAATGGGCGAATCAAACTACACAAGATTTAACAGCTGAATGGCCGGGTATTTATACTATAACAACCACTGATAGTTGTTCAGGAACTGATGTAGATGATTTAACAGTAAACGATCCTGTAGTATATATAGATGATATTACTTGGGTACCACCTCAATGTATTGATTGTTGTACAGGAACTCTTACTATTACAGCGCATGGAGGTAATGGAAATTTAGAAGTATCAATAAATCATGGAGTCTCATTTACACCTATTACTAGTCCACATACATTTACTGGAATGTGTGGAGGTATAAATAGTATTTGGCTTAAAGATTCATCCAATTGTGTAGTAGAGTATTTTGCAGATCCAGATGATCAAGTAATATTATCATCTTATGATGATAATTGTTTTGCAAATGCAAATACCTCAAGTATAATAAGTACTTCAGGAAGTTGGGTACCTACATATAACGATCCTAATATAGGAACCGCTACGGCAGCTGCATTTACAGAATCATCTTCAACTAAGATAGAATTAATACCTGTATCTAATTTTACAGATGCACAGGCATGTATTACAACTCATAATATAATACCAGGAGATACCAATGGAGAAATGAGACTTGTAATAACAGGTGGTACTGCTCCATATGAAGTTGGTATTGTTGCTCAGTCTGGACCTTTTTATAGTCCTACAACTGGTATGACTCCTTGTTGGGGAATTGGGCCTTTAACACAAACTGATCCATGTACAATGACTGGTGATCCAATATCTAATCATGCTCCAGCACTAGATGGAGGATGCGTTATGTCTTATGAGCCGTGGGGAGGAGGAGCTAGTACTTTAGTATCAACAACAGCAGCTTTTTCTACAAGTTTATTAGATATAAGATTTAACAATGTTAGTGTTTCTAGAGATTTAGGATATGGGGCTCTTGGTGCGGAATATATATTCTATGTTAAAGATGCTCATGGATGCTATCAAACATCACATGTAGGAATGGATAACGGTATATTTGGAATTATATCTGTATATGGAGCAATGAATTGTGATTGTGTTTGTCCTATTGGATTTACTTATAATGAAGATACAGAAGAATGTGATAGTAGTATAGCATCACCAGCAATAAGTAATGGAACTCTTGGTTATTGGACAAGATCTGTGAATTTATATTCGGGTCAAACTATACCTGCAGTATGGCAATCACAAGGATGTGCATTGTACGGAGTATGGACTGGAGCTATAGTTGATTATTCTTTAAGTCTAACTATTAATACAAATGATTTACCATTTACAAAAGATATTGTTACTAATGTTAATACAGGTCCTAATGATATTTATAGATCAACTTCTTTAGTTACTCAAATAGGTTCAGATACAGGTATTTGGAATACAAATAGCAGTTCAACTGCAATGAATACAAGAATAAACGATATAGCTATTTGGTTAGATCAAAGTTCTCCTGCACCTTTACCTCCAATTCCTGTAGGAGAATGGATTGGGTGTATAATGGAAATTAGTAATCAGTTACCTGTACCAGCAATTATAGCAATGGCATCTGATGCTAAAATGAGAATGAAGGTTGATGGAGTAGTTTGGATTGATATGATATCAGATGAATCTGTTCCAACGACTGTTCTATCTAATTATCGACGTTTAAATTTATTTCCTATAGTTCTACCAGGTGGATTACATACTATAGCTTTTGAAGTTTATAATACTGTAGCAGATGCATTTATGGCATTTGAAATTTATGCTAATCAGGATTCTGCAACTGGAAATTATTTTATAGGAGATTGTGTAGGAAATAGTTTTAGTGTTAGTGATATAGACTATTGGACTTTAGAAGATGTTAACGGAGATAAACTAAGTAGTCTTACTTTTGAATTTAAGGAAATTCAATTAGGAGAAACTACTTATGGATATTCTTGTACAGATCCTAATGATGCTGTAACTTACTCTCAAGGTGGATTATTCTGCTACCAAGATGTAACTGCGCCTTGTGAAGTTCCATTAGATTGTGGATATTGTTTAAGCGATGTTGGTGTACCAAAACCACAATTTACTAAAAAAGGACCTTGTGAAGGGGAAGATGATGGCGGAACTCCTACTCCTGCATTATTAAACAATGTATGGGTGGTAGATTATTCTGAATTATCAGACTTAGTAGAATGTCCAGGAGCTTTAGCTAATGTTGCATATGCTAAATTAATGGGAGCTCTAGCTACTAGAACACTAGATGTAAGACAGATATGGATGACTATAATAATACGACATTTATTACATAATCTTAATACTTGTATGACTTTGTCTGATATACAAGACTTATTTGCAGGATTCTTAGATGATGTTTGTCCTACATGCGACACAGGACTTGATCTAACGCCTGCTCAGATGGAGGCTTTAACAACTATTTTTACACTTAATACAAATCAAAATTTTGACTTTTAAAATATAATAATATGGCAACAAAAGTAAACTCTTTAACAACTAACTCAATTCTACTAGAATCGGATGCTATAAATGAGTATCTATATAGTACAAATACACAAACTTCTAAAGACACTAAGATTCCTCTTGTTAATCTTTTGACAACAGTTTCGTCTATTGGAGGTGGACATAGTTTGGTGTCAGGACGTTCTACATTAAAAAGAATAGTTTTTAAATCTTTAGGAACAACAAGTACTATATTAAGTATGTCTACTTCAGAGCAGAAAGTAAATTTTGATGTAAATCAAGCAAATATAGATTTATCAAAATGTAAAAACACTACCACACCGTTTATATCAACAGTAAATCTAGCAACTAATGTAGGAGCTACAGTATTACCTACAGTAAATGGAGGTACTAATAAAAGTTCTGCGTGGGTAGTAGGAGATATAGCGTATGCATCTGGTACGACAACATTAGCTGGATTAGCAGATATAGCTACAGGAAATGCTTTAATTTCTGGCGGTGTAGGAGTTGCTCCGTCATGGGGTAAAATAGCTTTAGGAACACATACTAGTGGAACATTAGCTGTAGGTAATGGCGGAACTGGGGCAACTAGTTTTACTTCAAAAAGTGTATTATTAGGTAATAATACAGGAGCTATAACACCTACAAATGCAGGAGGTACTAATGGTCAATTATTAATTGGAAATGCTTCTGCTAACCCTTCTTTTGCTAGTTTAACTTCTGCTGATAATACGGTTATTTATACAGCAGGAACTGGATCTTTAGCATTAAGTACAAGAATTACAACATTATCAGGTTCAGATGGAACAGCTGGTTTATTAGTAGACGGATCTAATAATTTAGTTTCTCAAAATAATGCATCACTAGCTTATAAAAGACCTGTAGTAAATGTAACTACTGCTACATATGTTCCAACAGCAATTCAATCAGGAACAATATTTACATTGAATAGAGCGGGCGGTATAATATGTACTCTTCCACCAGCTGCAGCAGGGTTAACTTATGATTTTCATATAGGAACAACTATGTCAGGAACATTTGGAATTGATGCAGCTAGTTCAGCAGATACTCTTCAAGGAGCTATTCATATGGGAACTGGGTTGACTTTAAATGACGCAGATGATAATGTAGAAAATTGGGGATATGCTTCTCCAGCAGCGGCAGATCATCAATATGTAGCTGATGCAGATACAAAAGGAAGATTCTTAGGAACAAGATTAAAATATACAGCAATAACTGATGCTATTTGGTTAGTTGAAGGGTTTGCTATTACAAGTGGTGGAATTGCAACACCTTGGACATAGGATATATAATATTTTTTTATATCTTTGCAGAAATTAATTATTAATAAAAAACATTATAGACAATGGAAAAATCAGGACAGTACGTTAAACGTGATCTAGTAAATCTTATGCAAGGTTTGCTACAAGTGGAGGATTTAAAAGGAGTTAAATTTGCTCTTATTGCCGCACAGAATAAAGAGCTTATCTCTGAAGCATTAAAAGATGTGGAGTTAAAAGCAGAGCCAACATCAGAATTTAAAGCTTTAGCAAAAGAAATGCAACATTTTGATATGGAGAAGCAACAAGATGAGATAAAAGCAAAAGAAGAAGAAGAAGGAAATAAAGAAATAATTGACGCACGAAAGAAACAAATGGAAGAAGTAGATAAATTATTGGAGGCTTCTGTAGAGGTTGATTTAAAAAAACTATCAGAATCTCAGTTACCAAAAGATATCAACTTAAGGCAATTAGAGGCAATTAAATTAATATTAAAGTAATATGGGTATAAATATTAAAAAAAATGTAAACGAACCATTAGTAAAAGAACCTCAAGAGTTATATAATGCTATTGAGCAATTATTAGCAGCTCCTTATGGAATGCAGGGAGCTACTATTATAACTACTACAGGAGCAGAACACTCTATTAGTGGGTATTGTATGGTAGCTATCGAAGATGGAACACAGTTAGATGTTTCTAATTGTGATACTAACTGGAGAGAAGATATAAACGCCAGTGCTTCAGGAGCGCTAGTAACTGATATAGTTATGCCTGTTGGAGTTCCTTTTTATGGAGATTTTAGTAGGATATTTTTACTAGCAGGTAAGGTTATAGTATATAGTAAATAGATGAGTCCGGTACGTAATATAGGTCTTGGCACAATTAGATGGGGTCCTAATTGGAATATGCCTCCTAATATAGCGGCAATAGATTGTTTTTTTGAACCCTGCAATCTTGTACCAAATTCTCAACTAATGCCAAAAGCATTTATTGTAGATTACTGTGATACATTTGATTTAGATAGTAATAGTGATATAATGCCTGAAGTCAGCCCTCTAGCATCTGGGCATTATGAAATAGATAGTAATGGCGATATAATGCCTGAAGCAGTTTAAAATAATAATATATGGCAACAAAGAAAATAGTACCAAGAGCCACTAATGAAGGTGCGATAGGAACAGCCGCAAAGGTATGGGGTAATTCGTATTTTATGGATTTATATCTTGGCCTGACATCAGCAACAACTATAAGGCAAATAATATCTGCTGGAGTAACAAATCAAGCAAATGGAGCGAGACTAGCTTTGTACGGTGGAAATACAACTGGATCAAATAATGCGGGAGGTTATCTAGATTTATACCCTGGACTAGGTACAGGAAATGCCGTTGGTACAGCCTCTGGTGTAGCTATTTGGAGTGGTTATATTAATGCTAGTGCTACTGGTCAGCAGAGTTATATAAAAAACACTTTGTTCTATAGTATGAGTGCTCTTATGGGACATAGAACGTATAACCCAGTAGATCCTAATGATTATTTTGATACTCAGGTTGGAGCAGCTGGAGCAACTACACTTACTACAGTAGATAGTGCTGCTTCGGCCGCACATTTAGTGGGAAATATTGATGGTAATATAACATGGAGTGCTTCTTCAGGAGTGTATTGGAAGGGGGGTGGAGCAGCTACAGGAAATATAACGCAGTCTGGGTTAACAATTAATACTATAGATACTGATGCAGCTTTAACAAGCTTTTTAGTTGAAACTGGTGGTTTAGTTAAAAAGAGACCCTTATCAGGTATTCCTTCAGCATTAACTACTGTAACTGATACAAATGACACTACATGTTGGGTAGGGCTTTGGCCTGATGCTAGTGGAAACTTAGCAGCACATACTGACGAAGAGATAACATATAATGCAACTACAAATAGATTATATATTCCAAATATACGTGGAAATGAGGTGTCTGCTACAGCGGCTGGAACTACTCTTAATATTGAAGCAGGGTATGGAGCTGGAACTGATCAAGACGGAGGTAAACTTCAATTAAGAACAGGTACAGGTACAGGAAATGCAGGGCCTGAAGATTTTGCAATGGAATTCTATGGTGGAAGACATGGGGGTTCTGGAACAACAGCACACACACATGTAAAAATGATGGATATGTATACAGCAGGCTATGGTGCAGCTTGTGGTACACAAATTAATTTTTATGAGCCAAATATGGCTGATTATCTTAGAATTCATCTAGGATCAACTGGTACTTCTATTATAACTTATGATGCTACATCTTCTGATGTACATCCTTTATGGATTGAACCAGACGGATATTTAGGTTTAGGACCTACAACTCATGAAATACGTCTTGGAGAACTAGGTAATAATACTGACTTTAAAATAATGAGGGCAGCTGGAGGAGGTGTAGCTGGATCACATTTAACGATTTCAGGCGCTGATTGTAGTAGTGGTTTAACAAATTCAGGAGGAGGAAATCTTATAATGGAGGGCGGAATAGGTACTGGATCTGCGGCTCCGGGTGTTTTTCTGTGGTATGGTGGAAGAATAGGGAGTAGTGGTACTACTGCACATATTAACACAGGACTTATGGGTCTTAATTCGTTTGGTGGGGGAACTGACATAACTAATTTAAGGCTTTATTCAGCATTGGATGCTAACGATCTCTTTAATATATATTTAGGAGCAAGTGGTAGCACAACATTATCAACTACGGATTCTGGTGGTACAGCAGGACATTTAACTTTAGACGCAGATGGAGACATAGAATTAAATGCAGAATCTGGACAAATTCAATTTAAAGATAATACTGCATTAAATGCTGAATTAGATGTTAACGGACAATTTTCATCTTTAAATTATAGAACAATATATATAGACGCAGGATCAATGATCCCGTCTATGACAAATGGAGCTGCCACTGGGGCTTATGAATTTCCATCAAATGATGTAGTGGCTGATTATTATGGTTTTGATTCAAGTACAGATGAGTATGCACAGTTTAAACTAGTTATGCCTGCAGAGTGGGACGCAAGTACTGGATTTAAAGCTAAATTTTATTGGTTACCAAAGTCATCTACTACAACTACTCATGATGTTACTTGGGGTATACAAGCTACATCGCACGCAGATGGGGGAACTATAGATTCTGCTTGGGGAACACCACAAGTAATTAATGATTCTGTATTAGGCACAGCTTTTGGAAGAGTTCATATATCTTCAGCCACACCAAGCGTAACAGTAGCTGGAAGTCCTGTAGACCACGCAGATGAGTTCGTATTTTTTAGAGTGTATAGAGATATTAGTGCAGATGATTTAAATGAAGACGCTCGTTTACTGGGAGTAATGATACAATATCAAGAAGTAATAACTCATGACGCAGCTTGGTAATATGGGATATAGAAAACATAGAAATCTTGGAACAGCTGGGCGTACGAAACCCACCACCACCCCCAATGGTGGAGTAATACAACTTATGTTGTTATGGAATGAAGAGGTAGTAACAACCACTTCGGTAGTTACTCAGGAGAGTGGAGATGAGGGAGAGCTTGAATGGGTTACGCAGTGGGGTGATCAAAGTGGTTTGGATAACCATGCTGTACAGGACGACGCTGAGAAAGGCCCTCTTAAACATAGTGATGGAAGCCTAGACTTTAAGCATTATGGAGACGACACTTCATTCGCTGATTATATGCAGTTTACCAAATTTAGAGTTACTGCGGAGACGCCGTTTAGTATATTTCTTGTGTGTAATTTAGATGGTACTAGTACTAATTGTTATCTGTCAGACAGTGGGTCTGAGGTTTTACAATTTACAAGTGGAAATGCGCATCAAACAAAAATGTCTGGTACAGTTTCAAATATGACACATAGTGATATATTCACTATAGACACAGGTCGTAAATTTCTTTTTAATATAACTAGAGAAACGGATAATTCTATAAGAATGTATAAAAATGGCTTACTATGTAATGGGCATAATGATGAGGAAACAATTAGCTCGCCCATGTTTGATCTTGAGAATCTAGGGGTAAAAAATGCAGCAAGCCCAGGAAACTTTTTTGATGGTAAGATGTATGATGTAATTGTCATGACAGGTACTGTTGATGACAGTGAGCAAACACGAAAAGAATGGGAAAGATATCTATTAAAAAAACATGGGCTAGAACAATTAAATTAATAATAAACAATAAAAAATCATAAAATGGCAACACTTAAAAGTAAAATTAGCATTGATAGTAGCGATTTTTTTAGCACTAAACTAAATGTGTCTACCTCTAATAGTACTATAACTACTGGAGATGATAGAGCTTTTAGTGTTGAGAGAGTTCCTCTTGGAGTGAATTCATACTCTACTATTACACAAACAGCAACAGCATTATCTGGAATGAATAATAAAACAATGATATTCGTAGATAATCAACAAAATACACATACTATAACGTTTAGTACTTCTTATTCTAAAAAAGCTGGAGGTAATAAAGCGATTACAGATTTAACTATTGCATCAGCTGTTGACGCAGCTTGGAACGGTAAAACATTAATATTAATTGATAATAACGCAACTGCTGCTAGAACAGTAACTATCACTTTTAATCATACAACTACAACTCTTGTGAGACAAGCTGGAGCAACTTCTACAGCTATTGCATATGCTGCAGGAGTTACTACAGGGGGTACTACAGCGGCAATGAGAACTGCGGTATTAGCACATTTAGTTGCTATTAAAACAGCAGGAGATTTAGATATTACTGCTACAGCTAATGTATCAAATAGCCTTGTAATTGATTTGGTTCAAGATTATGAAGGAAGTACGGGTAATACATTACCTACAGGAACACTAGATGATTCAACTGCAGGAGTAGCGGCTCTCACAGCATTTACTACAGGAGGTTTGGGTTATACATCTTCTTATGCAGGCATATCAGATAATGCTGCTACAACAACAGCGCATTTAACTTCTTTAAGAAATTCTTTAATTAAAGCAATTAATGAAGGTAAATTAAATATGTCGGTTGGAATAGTTCCTACAGCAAGTACTTTTATATTAAATATGACTGGACCATATACTGCGGACACTTCTATATCTATTGCAGGTACTGCAATTACAACTGGATCTACCACTGCAGCTACAGCTTTTTCAGGAGCAGGTGTACCAGAAGTATTACCATGCGGAGAGTTTAATAGTACATATAATAAGGTATATATATATGCATGTAATAAAAGCACATCGGGAACTGTAAATCTTTACCATAAAGAATCAGTTGCTGTAGCAGCAGGAACTCTTACTTTGGGAAAAGCAGACACAGCAGATCTAAATGTGGGGGGTATTTTAACTATAGTATCTCCTAAAGGGTATGCATATACTTTTACAATAGTAGCTGCTGGACATGTTACAGCTAATACTAGGATAAGTGATTTAGCGTACGCTATAGAAGACACTACTGCTTCTGATGTTCTTATGACTAGTATTATAGAAACAATAAATTTAGTAGATAATAAAGCTGGAAGAGAGCAGAAACCTTTCTCAGCTACTGTTGATTCGACTGGATTAATTTTAACAATAAAGCAAACAGATACAGATGCAGGTACAACTGGTAATACAGCAATAAGTGATGATTATGAGGGCGGTAGTTTGACAGCAGTATCAGCTTCTTTTACAGGAGGTTTAGATAGATATCATTTAATATGTAGATTAGAACCAGGTGAACATGTATACGCACCATTCTCAGGATTTCCTAAATTATATACAGATTCAAATACTGCAATATGTGATCTCGAATATTTAACATTAGAAAAATAATGGCTACCTTATCCCAAAAAATATCATTAATGGAACATAGAATTAACTCGATGGACGAGAGATTAGAAAAGATGGATGGTAAGTTAGATATGATAACGGAGAGACTTTTAGATCCTGATTCAGGTGTAACGGCAAGGGTGAATAGGAATACTACACACCGTAAATTAATGAGTAAAGCCCTATGGGTTATCTACGCTGTAGTAATAGGTGTAGTTATTAAACTGGTTTGGAATGGGTAAAGAGTTAAATGAAGATAGTGGATTCAAAGTAAGTATTAAAACACTTATAGCTATTGGTGCTGCTATGGCTACAGTTATAAGTATGTGGTTTATGCTACAAGCAGATATAGATGAAGCTAGAGAATTACCAGAACCTCTTCCAAATGATGTATCTAGAATGGAGTTTGATATGAAAGATAAAATGATTAGACAAACTATTATTACCACTCAAGAAGATGTTGAAGATATTAAAGAAACTCTTGAGAAGATAGAGGATAAACTTTATGACAGATGAAAGACAAGGTTACATGGAAAATATTTAGTATGTATATGTTGATTATCTTTTTTATGTTAATGTCTAATGGTGCATTTAGTCAAATACAATTGGCATATTTTAATGCTGATTGGAACAAAACAAATGGAGTAGAGTGGTATGATAAATTAGAAGATGTTCAGACGTTATCATATATAGATGTAGCTACACAAACAAAAATGGCAGCAAAACATAAAATAGCAGTTATACCGACTATTATAATATTTAAAGATGATATTGAGGTTGCTAGGTTTCAAGCTGACTTAAGTTTTAAAATGGTAGCAACAAGAGAAGAAATACAAGAAGAAATAAATAATCAATTAATGAGTGATTTTTAAAATGAAAAAACTACTACTACTACTATTATTACTACCTATATTAGCGTTTAGCCAGAACTGTGTTCCAACAACAATAATTATAAACCTTGATCAATATCAGGGTGAGACTTCTTGGGACGTAAAAGACTCTACTGGTCTTGTAGTTGCTGATGGTGGAATGGGTGGAATATATTATTACGAACCAGACTATGGAGTTGTAGTAGAGCAAAGATGTTTACCCGCTGGAAATTTAACATTTACAATATACGATTCATATGGAGACGGTTTAAACGGAGCTCTTTGGGGTGGTTTAGACGGATCTTATTATGTAGTACAATGTTATGATACTATAGTCACTGGAACAAATGCTGCTTTTGGCAGTGATACAACTCACGTTATTTTATCTGCTCCTTGCCCACCTGTATTTGGTTGTATGGATTCTTCTTATGTAGAATTTAATCCTAGAGCTGATACAAGCGACGGCTCATGCAGTACTCTAATAGTATTTGGTTGCATTGATTCTACGATGTACAACTATGATAGTTTGGCTAACACAATGTCTTTAGTACCTGTGTGTGATTATGTATTAACACTAACAGATTTAATTGGAGATGGTTGGGCATCATCAAATTTAGAAGTAAAACAAGGGGATAGTACTTGGAACTTTACA
>Ga0115000_10002124_pt1 | contig 17323 bp, 11 predicted proteins | sample ArcticOcean_MG_C_6_FD_89690 | JGI IMG/M metagenome (GOLD analysis project Ga0115000, IMG submission 89690) | Marine microbial communities from western Arctic Ocean - ArcticOcean_MG_CB8_128 | ecosystem: Environmental > Aquatic > Marine > Oceanic | place: Arctic Ocean: Canada Basin | collected...
GAGGTCGCAATTCACCCAGTCATGGGGCACGACATGCACGCAGTAATGGCTCAAGCGAAGAAAGCGGCTAACGATAAAGTCAAAAGCGAAAAGGCTGCCGTCGCCGCCAAGAAAACTTCGAATAAAAAAGTTAAAGATGCAAAGAGCATACAGACTGGAAACAAGGAGCCCGAGAAAGATCCAGCACTGCAGCAATACGCGATTTTTGGCGATAACGCTCGACGAGCAAAAGCAACAACACCGGTTGCTACATCGCTTCCGTTAAAACTGAAAAACGGGGATCGCATTGCCCTCATTGGAAACACGCTCTTCGATCGGGACCGTCAGTTAGGCTATTTCGAATCGCTTATTCATCAAACGAACCCCAATGCGCAGGCTAGCGTCCGCACCTTGGCATGGGCGGCCGACGAGGTTGATTTGCAGCCGAGACCCGACAACTTTGGAGACATCGACCAGCACCTGACCACCCAGAAGGCAGACGTGATTTTCGCAGCCTTCGGATTCAACGAATCATTCGCCGGAGTCGAAGCGATTCCGGATTTTAAGAAACGTCTCCAAAAGTTCCTACGCCACACCAAGTCTCAAGCATACAATGGGGAATCAGGACCTCGATTAGTTTTGGTTTCGCCAGTCGCCAACGAAAACGTCGAAGGCGTTAAGGCTGCGGATTTGAACAACCCGCAATTGGCAGCCTACACGAAGGCGATGAAGGAGGTCGCGGACGCGGAAAACGTTGGCTTCGTAGACGTATTCGAATCGACCCAGTACGCAATGTCCGACCCGAAAACGGATCTGACTTTTAACGGAGCTCACATGTTAGACGAGGGGTATCGCGTGTTTGGGAAAACGCTACTAGAAAAAGCCTTTGGCGAAGAGCTCGCTCCTGAAGTGAATGAACGGATACGAGCAACAGTCGTAGAAAAGAACGAACAGTTCTTCTATCGCTATCGCCCGCTCAATTCGTTTTACTACACGGGAGGTCGAAACAAGAGCTATGGTTACCTCGATTTCCTTCCGGCTATGCGGAATTTCGACAGAATGGTCGCCAACCGGGATCAGCGAATTTGGGACTTGGCAGTCGGCAAAAACGTCCCGGAAGCGATTGACGATTCAAACGTCCCTGAATTGCCCAAGACACACGAAGCTCGCGGGGCCAACATATACTTGAGCCCAAAAGACGAATTGGATGCGTTTCAAATCGATCCGCGTTTCGATGTTAATCTCTTCGCTTCCGAAGAGGAGTTCCCGGATATCGCTTGCCCTATTCAAATGCGCTGGGACGCAGAAGGGCGTTTATGGGTAAGCTGCTCCACGACCTATCCGCACGTTTATCCCGGTCAAGCGCCCAGCGATAAACTCGTTATTCTCGAGGATACCGACGGTGATGGAAAAGCCGATAAAAGCACCGTATTTGCCGATGACCTACACATTCCGCTCAGTTTCGTCCTAGGTAACGGAGGGGTCTATGTTTCGGAAGAACCGGATCTCGTTTTCATAAAAGACACGGACGGCGACGGGAAAGCGGATTTTCGCCGGAAGATTTTCACTGGATTTGGAACCGAGGATTCGCATCACGCATTGCATGATTTTACCTGGACGCCTGATGGCGATCTACTGTTTCGAGAATCGATTTTCCACAACAGCCAGGTCGAAACCGTTTACGGACCAATCCGAGCGAAGAATAGCGCTTGGTTTCGCTATCGGCCTTCGACTCACCGCTTAACGACCTTCGGTGCCTATCCAAATACGAACCCTTGGGGTGTGACCTATGATGATTGGGGCAACCATGTGGCAAGCCATCCGATTTTCGCTACGGCTTTCCATGCGACGAATCCGCCGTATCCCGAGCAACATCCCAAAGCTACGGGAATGCAGGCTTACTCGGGCACCTGCGGACAAGAATTCGTCGATTTCGATTTCTGGCCTGAGGAACTTCAAGGTGGTTTCATAAAGGCTCGATACAAACCCAATAATCGAATCGAAATTCACAAGTGGATCGAAAGGGAAGACAGCTTCGTCGAGGAATATCAAAGTGATCTAATCTTCTCGACCAACCTGAGTTTCATTCCAGTCGACATTCGTTTCGGCCCACGTGGCGCATTGTATGTGTGCGATTGGTACAACCCGATAAAAGGACACGCCCAGTATTCATTGCGGGACGAGCGACGAGACCGTACGTCAGGTCGGATTTGGCGTATTGTTCCAAAAGGAGCGACCCTGCAAGATCCACCGAAAATCGCCGGCGCATCGATTCCGAAACTGTTGGATATCCTGAAGCGTCCCGAATACCGGTATCGGTATTGGGCGAAACGCGAACTGCGCGATCGCAACTTCGCAAGCGTTGAGAAGGCGCTCGATCGTTGGGTTTCGAAACTGGATGTTTCTGATCCGCGGCACCGTCACCATCAGCTTGAGGCGATTTGGCTCTACCGTGGTATCGATGCGGTTAATACCGGTCTTTTGAAAGAACTGCTAGAGTCCGACAATCACTTGGCTCGAGCGGCCGGCACTCGTCAGCTGCGGTATTGGTCGGATCACTTCGAGGACGGAGCGGATATGCTGCTTGAATGCGCTGGCGATGATAGTGGTCTCGTGCGAATGGAAGCAGCGATTGCCGCGAGCTACGTGGGAACTTCCGAAGCCCTCGACGCGGCTATCGAAGCAACCAAACACCCAGCTGAAACACACCTTAAGTATGCGATCGCCACGTCCTTGGGTTCGGAAAAGCTATCACGTCACTGGAAAGGGAACGAAGCGCAGTATCCAGAAGTCGGGCCTTTCCTGGAGGCATTCACAAAGGGCTCGAGTCTAAAAGCCGGGGCTTCGGTGGGTAACGCTAACGAAGCCTCATTCGATTCTCAAGAAGGACTCGTGAAGGTCGACATATCCTGCGTGCCCGAGCGTATGCTCTTTGCGGTTACGGAATTCACTGTGAAAGCCGGCAAGCCAGTGAGGCTGACATTAGAAAATCCGACCGCGACGCCTCACAATCTCGTGATCGTAGAGCCAGGCGCCGCCGCCGACGTAGGCATGGCTGGCAATCTGATGGCGGCCAGCCCCGATGGTCTTGGCAAGCATTTCGTTCCGGACATGGCTCAGGTATTGTTTCATACTAAACTCCTCGACCCCGATACGAGCGAAACGCTTCGCTTCATCGCTCCGACGAAACCAGGCGAGTATCCTTATATCTGCAGCTTCCCAGGTCACTGGATCATCATGCGCGGCGTAATGACGGTGGAGAGATAAGGGGAGAGATAAGGGGGAGATAAGGATGAAGGATGAAGGATGAAAAAGGTGGCGCGAGGCGTCCCGACTCGCAGTGGAAGCTTCTTCGACCGATGCGGTTGCCTAGGGACAGGCAACCCTACCAATCGCCTGCCAATCTCCCGATTTAAACTTATGAGACTTTTGTGAAACCTTCTTAATAAAGACGGCGTTGTCTGCTAGGTACCGCATATCTTCAATACGGTTTTTAACTAATGAAACGCATCCCACTTGTATTCACTCTTGTCCTCGCAATAGGTTCACCTGGCTCTGCTCAAACTCAATCTTCTCCTCGCGACTTATCTTTGCCGGAAGTCATTTCGCTGGCGCTGAATCGTAATCTGTCGCTGAAGCGATCGGAGATTCAAGTCCAACTGCGCGAAAACACGGTGGTTGCCGAGAAGGCCGGTTTTGGGCCGAACCTCACAGCCTCTGCGGGTGGCACCTTACGTTATGCGGGAGATAGCCGAAGTCCCGTTTGGGAATCCGGAGACCTTTCGGATTCCGCCAATGCGGGTTTGAGCTCATCGATCTCGCTGTATCAAGGCGACGAGTTAGTCGCATCGCTCGAACAAGCTAAGGCGAGCTTGGAAGCGAGTCAGAAGGACTTCGATCGTTCAAAGCAGTCAATACTCTTTCAGGCGGTAGCTCGGTACTTGGAAGCTGATTTACGATTGAAGCAAATCGATATCGAAACGGAGGAATTGGGTACCCGCATGGAGAATCTCGAGAGCATTCAAGTGAACTACGAAAACGAGATTCGAATCTTCGCGGATGTTCAAAGGCAGCGAGCCTTGGTCGCGGATAGCGAGCGTCGTTTGGCGGTGTCTAGGCGAGGGTACGAGGCCAGTCTGTATCTCCTGAAGGATCTTTTGCTTCTCCCGCCGGCAACTGAGATCACGCTCAACCTCGGCGATGGCGAATGGCTGCAACCTGAGAATATCGGAGAGCCGAATGTCCAGCAATCGCTGAGCCGCATTTTCGATCGTCCCGATCTATTGGCCCAACAATTTCGCTTGAATGCAGCCAAGCAAGGAATCCGCGTCGCGGAGTCGGGTCGCAAAGTATCGGTCAGCGCATCGGCGAATCTTCGCACGAGCTATTCGAGCAATAATCAATTTGGAAATTTCGGCACGCAGTTCTTCGAAAACCAGCCGGATGCTTCGGCAGGCATTTCGGTTTCGCTTCCTATCTTCGATCGGCGGCGTACCGAGACCAATGTCGTGCGGGCTAAACTACAGCGCGATCAGGAAGAAATCGATATGGAGGATCTCAAGCAGGCAGCGGAAACGGATTTCCGATTGGCCTTGCTGAATTTCAACTCGACCAAGTTGCAGCTCAATGCTTCTCAAGAACAACTGAGCTCCGCTGAGATTGCTCTAGAGGCAGAGCAAGCCCGGTATGATGCAGGCGCGGCGACGCTTCTCGATGTGACCACGCTTCTATCCACAAGGCTCGATGCTGCAGTTTCCGTAGTGGAATCTCGATTCGATCTATTTGTAAACCGACTCGATATCGCCTTTCAGGATGGGACGATCGAGACCTTCCTACTTGACCAGCTAAACGCGAAAATTCTCGAACTAGAGTAATTTGATATGAAAACGAAATTCATTCTAACCTTATTAGTACTAGGAGCGGTCGGCTACGGCGCTTATCATTACTTCGGGAATCAGGAGAAGATCGATCCGAACGCTCCCGTATACAATTTCACCAAGATCGAGAGAAAGACGATTCAGAATATGGTGTCTTCCACGGGAACCTTGGCCGCTCGAGAATTGGTGGAAATCGGTTCTCAGGTCTCCGGTACGATTGATGAAGTGTATGCGGACTTCAATGACATCGTTGAAGCGGGTCAATTGATCGCTCAGATCGATCCTTCTGTACTGAATGCTCAGGTGAGAAGCTCCGAAGCGGACCTAATGCGCCAAAAGGCAAGTCTCAGAAAGGCCCAAGTCGACTATGATCGCTTCAAGCCCGTAAACGAAAAAGGATTTCTTTCGGGAAAGGATTTTCTGGGCTACGAAATCGCTCTCGAAACGGCTCAAGCTAACGTCATGAGCGCGGAAGCCTCTTTGGAGAGGATCGAACGAAGCCGGAGTTTTTCCGAAATTCGAGCTCCGATTAGCGGAGTCGTAATCGATCGCAATGTCGAAAAAGGTCAGACCGTTGCGACGAGTTTCAACACGCCTCGACTATTCATCATCGCAGAGGATCTTTCCTTAATGGAAATCCTGGCGAATGTGGACGAGAGCGACATTGGACAAATTAAAGAGGGTCAAGAAGTTCGTTTTACAGTGGCGGCCTATCCTGAGCGAAATTTCTCAGGCCTCGTAACCGAGATCCGACTACAACCTCAAGTTGTCCAAAATGTCGTCAATTATACGGTTGTCGTGGAAACCGAAAATCAACGACGCTCGCTCTTGCCAGGAATGACCGCAACCCTCGATTTCATCGTGGAGGAAGTAGAAGACGTCGTATCCGTTCCCGCATCTGCTCTTAGTATCAAGATGAACGACGATATGATCGCCAAGATGCAAACACGTCGTGAAGAAGCGCTTGCTCAACGCAGCGCGGCTAGTGGCGCTGGAGGCGAAGTTCGTCAAGGAGGCGGAGGCCGTCAACGTGGTGAAGGTGGTGGCGGAGGTCGTCAACGCGGTGAAGGCGGAGGCGGAGGCGGTTTTGGCGGTCCCGGAGGAGGCGGTGGCGGCGGAGCAGGCGGTCGACGCAGCATCGCTGCGATTTGGTATTTGGACGAAAACAAGGAATTGCAGTTTATGCCCGTCAGAACCGGAGTAAGCGACGGCTTGGTAACGGAGGTCACTGCCATTCAGGAGGACCAAGAATTAGAGGGCCTTGAGATTATTTCCAAAGTCCTCACGCCTTCAACGAATCCTCAGCCAGACTTTGGTCGTGGTCGAGGAGGCCCTGGCGGAATAGGCGGTGGCGGCGGCGGTCGAGGACGTTTCTAGATTAAATTTAGGATTTTATACTATGCCAGAAGTCATCCAAACCTTCGACCTGACGAAGACCTATCCGCTAGAGGAGCCGGTGCACGCCCTACGGGGAGTGAACCTGACAATTGGGCCAGGAGAATTCGTCAGCATCATGGGCGCCTCCGGATCCGGTAAATCAACGTTCATGAACATCCTCGGCTGTCTCGATCGCCCAACCGAGGGCTCATATGAATTGGATGGAGTTAAAGTGGGTGGATTGTCGCGAAACGAACTTGCCGATATCCGTAACGAAAAAATAGGCTTTGTGTTTCAAGGTTTCAATTTGCTGTCTCGGACATCTGCTTTGGAAAATGTCGAGCTACCGCTGGTCTACCAACGGAAAAAGTCGAAGATCAAGTCGAGAGACAAGGCAACCGAATGTCTAAAACGCGTAGGTTTAGCGAATCGCATGGGACACCAGACCCAGCAATTATCGGGTGGCCAGCAGCAGCGGGTAGCGATTGCTCGATCGCTCGTAAACGATCCTGCTCTGATTTTAGCTGACGAGCCGACTGGAAACTTGGATTCGAAAACATCGCTCGATCTCATGGGCCTTTTCCAAGAATTGAATCAACAAGGAATCACGATCGTGCTCGTAACTCACGAGCCAAACATCGCCATGTTTACCAAGCGTTGCGTCGAGATGAGCGATGGCCTGATTGTTCGCGATACGTTGATTGAAGAACAGCGGGATGCGAAACTCGAATTGGAAAAGTTTTCTGGGGTAATTGGAATATGAAAATCTTTAAACTTCTCAACATCGCCCAGAGCAGCCTCCTGAAAAACAGGACGCGTAGTATTTTGACGATGCTCGGCATCATCATCGGCGTCGGAGCGGTTATCGTGATGGTCGCGATTGGAGAGGGTACGAAGCAAGGTATTGAAGAGCGTATCAACTCTCTCGGTACAAACTTGATCATGGTCCGCTCTTCCTCGAACTCGGCAGGCGGAGTACGTCGGGGATTCGGAAGTTCGCGAACGCTCTTGATGAAAGACGAGCAGACGATACGCGAACAGTGTAATTTGGTGATGGCTGTATCGGGCATAGTGAACGTCAGTGGACAGATAATTGGCGGAGGCACGAATTGGTCTTCTTCGGTCATGGGAGTTTCTCCGGACTATACGATAATCAAGAGTTGGGATCTGGAAGAAGGAACCTTTTTCACGGAACGCGATATTCGAGCAAAGACAAAAGTCGCCGTCGTTGGGACCACCATTAGGGACAATCTCTTCGGAGGTGGCGATGTCGTTGGTCAAAGTATTCGGATACAATCCGTGCCGTTCAAAATCATCGGTCTCTTGAAGTCCAAAGGATCTACAGGATCCCAGGACCAGGATGATGTCGTACTTGTACCGCTTACGACTGCTGGCTTTCGCCTGAGAGGCGACTCTAAGTACGTCAGCCAAATCTATGTTAGCGCGGTAAGCATGGACATGTTGGACGCGGCTCAGGAAGAAGTCGCCCAGACCCTTCGAATGGCTCACAAATTGATCGACGGCGAAGACGATGATTTCGACCTCAGGACCCAGACTGAATTAACAGACGCATTTACGTCTTCGACTGAAACCATGACTACCTTACTGGCTTGGATCGCTGCGATCTCTCTGTTTGTTGGTGGCATTGGCGTCATGAACATTATGCTGGTATCGGTCACCGAGCGAACTCGGGAAATCGGCATTCGCGTTGCCGTTGGAGCACGAGGTTTCGACGTAATGATGCAATTTTTGATCGAAGCCGTGGTGCTTAGTCTCTTTGGCGGATTAACCGGGATAGCGATGTCCTTTGGCGTTTGCAAAGCGCTCACGGACTTCGCTGGGATGACAACCATCATTCGAACCGACATCGTACTCATCTCCCTAGGAGTTTCAGGTCTTATCGGAATATTCTTCGGCCTATTCCCCGCTAAGAAAGCATCCGAACTCGATCCAATCGACGCGTTAAGGCACGAGTAGGCGAGCCGGTAGGGTTGCTTGTCCCAAGCAACCGTGGAAGGAGCGTCAATCCCTGCGGTTGCTTAGGGACAAGCAACCCTAGCATCAAACCGAGTCCGGAGGCCTCGATCCACCCTCATTAGACAAGAAGGTGGCGCGAGACGTCCCGGACTCGTGAATTCAGCAGCTGAACAATCTCCTCCTAACCGTTTCCTGTGCCTAAGCCTAGGCTCTTCCAGCTCTCGAGACACCTCTGGACGCTTAAAACAAAATTAGCACGTATTTCTCATCGCTTGTCTCAGAAGATTTTGTTTATCTTAAAGTTAGCTGGTCGTTGCATTCGCCGGAATAATATTTCGTCATTCCTAAACCACTGATTAGCAGAGGTTTTCAGAAATGTTATCCAACCACATAATTTTCCAAAACAAATGATTAGTCCAAAATTAGGTAAACTTAAATTCGATAAACGATTCACTCTGGATCCAAAATCCGAGGAGAAAGATTTCGATTCAAAGGTCGGTAACGCATGGGATGACAAGGATGGAAATCATTGGCGAATCATTGAATTCGAAGAACGCACCTGGAAGGGAAACGAATTTACGCTTAGCGCCATTTTCAAAAACGGCATAATCGACATGGTCGAGATGATGCAAATCTCCGGAAGACTAGGGGAGGGATGGGATGACTTCAATTCAGAGAGCGAGTTGAAGCGGAAAAAAGTCCATGACGCTATTCTCGACGACGCGCTGGGCGAAAAGCGTGATTTCAAATGGGGTCACGTGAATTCGAATAACGACCCAAAGGTAGGCTGTGCGACGCTTCAGGTAATTTACAGCAAGAGACCCGAACCCAAGCCTGAGCCAGTCTTAGAAAACCCTCACATGCAAATAAGGTCATCTCTTCTATAAGACTTGTTTAGCGAATCTCTGCATTCGGATTGAAGGTGTTCTGCATTTAAAACTGTAGGGCGTGTCGCTGACCTGCCGCTTGGAATGAGATCTCGCCTCAGCGAGACGGCTTTGGGTTGCTCGGGTTGAAAGAACGCGTCCGGAGGCCACGTGCCACCTGGGGCTTGTATTGTGGTGGCGCGTGGCGTCCCGACGCGTGTTTTTTCTTAGAGATTGTTTATATTAGTCCAATGTCTTCGAGCAAATCAACTGTAGGGCGGGTCGCTGACCCGCAAGCAGATGAAAAGTCTCGCCTCAGCGAGGCGACCTACACAAAAATAAAATTTGTGTTTGTACGCCCCTACAAGAAAACCAAATAGCAAAATGATTCGAGAGGACTACATAATGCGCATGATCGAACAGATCGGCGTATTAGTCAGCCGGATTCTCAATCAAAGCGGTTCCGATGAGAAAGTTGAAGCCGACCTGGAAGCTCTCACTCAGCAGTGGATCGGTTTGCCGTCAGGTATGCTTTTGTCGCTACCAGTCGAACACGTTCACCAACTATTAGTCGACTCGGATAGAATGGTCGTCGAGAAGAGCTACCTCATGGGAGAGATCTTTAGGACAAAAGGCCTCGGTGCCGATTTGATTGAGGCCAAAATCGAATATTTCGAAAAGGCGCTTTTCTTCTTTGGCAAATGCTCGAAAATCAGCAAGCCCGAGCTTCGGCGGAAAATCGATCAACACATTAGTGAATTGTCCGCTATCATCGACGGGGACCCCAGTCTGATTGTCTCAAACGCATTAGACGAATCGATGAATTTGCTGTCTCCTCAGCCAGCGCTCGAGCGGTCGACAGTCTCAACCCGTAAGCAAAAACGAAGTGGAGTTGTTTTCTGGTACGCAATCGCAGCCTGTTTCGTGATAGCTGCAGTATATTCATTTTTTGGGTACGATCAAATTGAAATAGTAGATAAGTCGTGGAAATTCGACGATAACATAGCTCACGCAAGTTTCAAAATCGTAAACAATTCGAACGAAGATCGACTAATCAAGCTAAAACTATCGGTCGGAAATTATTCGAATAGTACCTTTAGTTCTGGATACACATTCTTGGGAGCAGTGGAAAGGGAATACCTAATCGGCCCTGATTCATCGAAGCAATTTGATGAACGATTCAATTATACGAGAAACGCCTCGGGACCCAATCGAGTAATTTCAATCGAAGTAGTGTCGAACAGACTCGCGAACGACCAATAAAGTATCCCCGCAGCAAGCTCTCGACTTCGTCGCCTGCCGAAGCGGCAGCGGGGTATTCCTGATCTATAGACTGTAGGGGCGATCGCTGATCGCCCACGCGGCCAGCGGTCGCGTTTACAAGAGGCCAAGCTTTGGGGTATTAGACCCAAAGGGAATAAAGGTGGAACGTGGCGTCCCGACGCGTTTTCCCCGTTCCTCATTAACGAAAGCTTCTAACTCTCAATTCCTGCTGTTACCCAATCTCCTTTATCGAACTCAATCGCATCGAGCATTCCATTATCCCAAAGGATCAGTGGGGAAGTTCGGGCTCCCGCAACTCCTGTGAGTGGACCAAAACGGACGGTGACAAGAAATCAGACACTTGAACCAATTGGACATGAATATCATGTTTCTGCATATTTAAACGCAAATACATTTGATTTTTGCCCAAGTCCTGTCGCGCAAATTGACGACAGGAGGGAAGCTACAGCTGAGAACCTTCGATCAGTTCACCGAGGTTTCCCTGTTGCGCGAAGCTCTCCTCGACCGTCCCAATGCCTCGATGTTGGCAACTGGCCTGCAGACCGGTCGCAAGGAATTTAAGGCGGTGAGCGATGCCTTATGACTTGTAGCTACAAATGTGAATCGGAGCGGAAAGAATGAACACCCTTTTGGAGGGATAACAGGGGATCTCTTTTCCTGTTCGGAGTTCTTCCAAAAACATCCAGAACATCACGACGTTTTGCGAGAACTGCTCCAGGCTGCGGATATCGGAATCGAGGATTTCAAAATCTTACCCGTAAGCCTTCAAGCCGAAGGCGGCGAAGCGAAAGAAAGCTTTTTGATCTTCTTTGAGCACGAAGGCCCAACCGAAGGTCTTTTTCTAGGGCAGATCAAACAGCAGAGCTACGATCGCCGCCGAGAAGGGCAGAAACCGACAAGGCAACAATTGCTGATAACGAAAATACTCTCATTGAAGCCACTCCGAATACTTGTAATGCACACGGTTTTCTGTCGACGAAAGGTAGCGGCCGATCTCCGAGCGGCCATTGATCCCGCTGAGCGGGATCAGCACCTACAATAATGGCCGCTCGGAGATCGGCCGCTACCATCAATAACCCAGGTGTTTAATCGGAAGGATAGATATAGGCCAGTATCCAGTTCACTGCAATATGTCCAATTTGAAGAAGTACCTACAGAATCCTCCCGGGACTAAGGCGTATCGCACAATAAGCATTATGTCTAATTAGGATTATTGAGTAGGATTGCCTACTGTGCGTTTTACAAATGGAGTATCAATATAAAATACCCTGCTGAGACACAGTTGCTGAAGCACTGAGCTATTGAATCGTCGAGGGTTCCTAGTGCAGAAAACTGCGTATGCCTGTGTGGGTAAGCGTCATTTTGTATTCATTGACGGCTTTTACGATGTAATCGGTTCTTAGGGAGCCGCCGGTTTCTACGATGTGCTGAATATTCGAGCGGTTTGCACGGTCGATATTATCGCGAAATGGGATGAACGCGTCGCTGCCTAGGCAGATGTCTTGGTATTGACGATTCCATTCGGAGCGTTCTTCGCGACTGATCGTTTCGGGACGCGTATTGAAATTCTGGAGCATCATTGATTCCTCATTTGGGCTGAGAGAGTCCCAGAGCAGGAATTGATCGATGAGATTCGTCTTATCAACTTTCTTGATACCGTCTTTGAAATCCAGGCCACGAACCTTGGGATGACGTTGCAGGAACCACTTATCCGCTTTATCGGATGCTAGGCGCGTGCAATGGATCCGCGATTGTTGGCCAGCGCCCATGCCGACGATCTGTCCATCGTAGGCTACGCTAATTGAATTGGACTGCGTGTATTTCAAGGAAATCGCCGCTACGAGCAACGTCTCGATCGTTTCGTCGGAAATGCTCTTGTTTTCAGAAACGACATTCTGCAGGTCGGCTTTCGTGATGAGCCGACTGTTGCGCGTCTGCTTTAGCCGTATTCCAAAAAGATCACGTTCTTCGATTCCTTCGGGCATGAAATCGTAATCGATCTCCAAAATGACGAAACTGCCCTTCTTCTTCTTCTTGAGGATTTCTAGAGCTTCAGGCTCGTAGCCTGGCGCGATAATGAGATCGGAAACTTCGGTCTTAAGAAATTGAGCCATACTGACGTCCACCGTGTCGCTCACGGCAAGCACGTCGCCAAACGAACAAAGACGATCACCACCACGAGCTCGCACATAAGCGCTGGCTACGGGTGAAAAGTCGGTGGTCTTGAGGAACTGAGATTCCTTGAAGGCATCGTCGATCGGTTTTGCGATAGCCGCTCCAGCCGGGCTAACGTGTTTGTAGGATGCCGCGGAGGCTTTTCCAGTCGCTTCTTTGAGTTCCCGGACGAGCTGCCAGGACGTGAGCGCATCCAGCATGTTGATGTAACCCGGGGCTCCATTGAGGATTCTCAGCGGAGATGGACCGGGAAGCTCGATGAACGCTTCTTGTTGATGAGGATTGGCGCCATAACGCAGGGAAATCATACCCAAGTGCTAAATGCGCTTTGGCTGGAATTGGAAGATTGAAAATCGGAAAAAGAAAAAATCCGACAAAAGTTTCATTTCGATTTTGCCCACAGATTGCTCAGATTGTGGCCAAATTCCTCGTGAAATTTTTAACAAAGTCAGTGTAGGAGCGGGTTTATCCCGCGATTCTTCTTTTCTGCCTTATGCAAACCTACACAATCGCGGGATAAACCCGCTCCTACAAATTGGAGGCAGAGCGATTTCGACTTAACTAACAGCCTCTAAAAAACCGGAAGCGCTTCCTGAAGTTTTTTCCTCATTCTTTAGCGTATTCGAGGTCCAAAATTGACAGAGTCTCTGAAACTGTAACAGTTCACTGAATTAGGTGTTGCTGCAAAAGCTTCTAATCTGGACAACACCTATACTGATATCCTATTGGGTAAATTCAAATGAACGATTCCTCTCCCACTTCCCCTTCTAGTAATAACTGCTGCGGCGATGATGCTTCATCGTTTTTCGCCTTCCTGATTCTTCGGGCTTGGCTCGGCTTAAGAGCCCTGGTCACTGGAATCGAGAAATTCTCGGGCACCGTGACCAAGGAAGTCTCGCTGGGCGGCGAAGATGGCGGATTCGCTATCATGAGTGAAATAAAGGTGAAGGAATACGGATTTTCTCTCTACCATGGTGTACCGCAGCCGCTTTACGAAAAGCTTGCCGAAGAGCCGCTAATTCCTGGGTTCGCCTTATCAATCTACAATGGAGTTCTTGGCTATGTGCTTATTGCTGTGGGGATTATGATTCTCGCAGGCATCTACTCACGCATCGCCCTGCTCGCTTCCGGCCTAACATGGGCCAGCCTGACTGTAGGACTGATCTTGCTCAAGCAGGACGCTGGCGTCGCCTGGCTCGGGATGCATGTAGCGCTAACCGTTGCAGCTCTATTACTTGTGAAACACAATCGCTTCGAAGCGGTCAAATAGCTTAAATCTCCAGTTGCACCTTATTTATGAAGACTACTACTCTTTCAACGATCTCCGTCGGACGTCGTGAATTTCTCAAAACTACTGCTCTAGCAAGCGGCGGCATTCTACTGGCCCCTTCGATAATGAAGGCCCAGTCTTCTCCGAACGGGAAAATCAATCTCGCCATCTTGGGCTACGGAAAGCAAGGCGAAGTCCTTACCAATTCGATGCTCCAAATCGAGAACGCGCCGTTTCACATCAGCGTGGTTTGCGATATCTGGAAGAACAGTATCGGCAAGTGCCGCAGCGCCTTACGCAAGGTCAGCCCAGATCTCAAATGGTACTTCGACTACGAGGAAATGCTCGCGAATGAGCCAAACCTCGACGCGGTAATCATCGCTACGCCAGATTTCTGGCACGCTCGACACACCAATGCCTGTCTAGAAGCTGGCTTGCACGTGTATTGCGAAAAGATGATGGCTCGTACGCCGGATGAAGCTCGCTCGATGGTTCGGACCGCAAAGAAAACTGGAAAGCTACTCCAAATCGGTCACCAACGCCGAAGCAATCCGCGCTACTTACACGCTTTCCACAATCTGCTAGACAACAATAATTTGCTGGGACGTTACACGACGGCTAATGCTCAGTGGAATCGCTCGGCAAAACCGTTTCGCAGCGTAAGCCCCAAGATCGCACTCGACCAAGCAGTTCTCGAAAAGAACGGCTATAAGGACATGGAGCAGTTCCTTAACTGGCGCTGGTTTCGCGACTTGAGTGGCGGTCCTATTTCGGATCTTGGATCTCATCAAATCGACATTTTCAATTGGTTCTTCGATGCCCTGCCCACAAGCGTTCAAGCCAGTGGCGGTCACGATTACTACACGGATCGCGAATGGTACGACAATGTCATGGCTATTTTCGAATACGATACGCCTCACGGTCCTGCTCGAGCGTTCTACCAAACTCTGGCGACCACGGGAGCCGGAGGAGGATATTTCGAATACTTCATGGGTGACGAAGGAGCGCTTCGCATGTCGGAGAACCCTGCTTTCACAAAGATGTACCGGGAAGCTCGGGAAGAAACGGTAGCAAGCTGGGATGCATTGGCCAAAAAAGGTTTCATTCGCAAGGAAGAGGCAGCCGCTAAAAAAGTGGTCACCAAGGTTGATGTTCGCGAATCAGCTCCACCGGATGCATTCGAAATTCCAATCGTGCTCAACAAGATGCCGCACACTCCTCACCTCGAGAACTTCTTCGCAGCCGTCAATGGCAAGGCGAAACTCAACTCGGACGGAGAGCACACCTTCAAGAGCGAAATGGCAGTATTCCGCGTAAACGAAGCGGTTGCGGCTCGTAAGACGCTTGACTTCACCAAGGAAGATTTCGAAATCTAAAACCGGAACATTCCGTCATTAAAGTTTTCATACAACTAATTATCACAATCTAACGATATGACTAAGAAACTCATCTCTCTCCTCGCACTGAGCGCTCTCGCTACTTCGGCCTTTGCCGATCATCATGGCGAAAAAGCTGCCATCGTAATTGATTATCCAGCACCGTTTTTGATCGGTACGCCAGTACAAGTAAATCTTTCTCACTTGGAAGATGCTGGTACACCTGCGCCGATCATCATGGCGCCTAAAGGCACGATGAATATCGCCAAGGACAAAGAAGTTACTTCTAGCGACGACTTCCCAATCATCGGCGATCTTAGCTACGCGACTGACGGCGACAAGGAATCGGAAGAAGGCTACTTTGTTGAGCTAGCCCCAGGTCTCCAGTGGATCCAGGTTGACCTCGAAAAGTCTTCGGCAATCTACGGCGTTTCGATGTGGCATTTCCACACTCAAAAACGTGCGTACAACGACGTCATCCTGCAGATCTCGGATGATGAAGCGTTCAAGACAGGCGTAACGACAGTCTTTAACAATGACCACGACAACTCATCTGGACTTGGAAAAGGTTCAGACAAGGCATACTTGGAAACCAACAAGGGCAAACTCATCGATGCCCGTGGAACCAAGGGTCAATACGTTCGGCTTTATTCCGCAGGCAACACGAGTAATGAGATGAATCACGTTGTTGAAGTGGAAATCTTCGGAACGAACTAGTCGTTTCGTTTAGTTTTTCAAACGCGTCCCAAGGTTTGCCTTCGGACGCGTTTTTGCTAGGTCAGTCAATCCAAAGGGCACCGCCCATACCCCGATACGGGTTTCTCTCCGCCGCTTGCGGCGTTCTAAGAATTTTCAATTTTCAATATTAAGGACTGTTAAAAAATCTGCATTTCCGACGTAGGGCTGGCGCTTGCGCCACGCCGCGTTTCAAGAGAGCAATCCTCTATCACGGCACAGCGCAAGCGTTGGCCCTACGGCCATTTTCAAAGTTTTCATTTTTCATTTTTCAATTTCGCCCGCCCCGTTTTGCTTCACTCCTCCAAAACCAAAACCTATCTCTTTGCTGCACTCGGGATCGCCGTGATCGCCGCAGGAGTGTTTTTGCGTTTTCAAAATGCCAACGAGCGAATCCTTCATTCTGACGAAGCCGTACAGGCATATCAGTTGTGGGAATTAATGGATACGGGACGCTACGAATACGACCCCGTCGACAAACACGGTCCCTTACTCTATTACTCTTCGCTCGTTCTCAACAAAGTTGCCGGCATCGATCCGTCAGAACTTACGCAGACAAATATTCGTTTAGTATCCATTACAGCCAGTGCGGGCTTGTTGTACTTGATTTTGTTCGGGCGCCGGAAGCGAGATCCTGTCTCCTTAATTGCTGCTGCTCTGTTCGCGCTGTCACCACTGCCTGTTATCTACGGAGCCTATTTTATTCAAGAAGCGCTATTTGCTTTGTTGGGATTTCTAGCCCTGTATACCTTCAGCGAATACTGGAAGAATCCGACATGCCTGAGAGCTGGGCGATTTGGGTTTTGGGCAGCCGCTTTATTCGCCACTAAAGAAACGGCTATCATTCATGTCTTCGCGATATTCATCGCTACACTAGCGATCCAGGAAAAGCCATTCGCAATCGCTGACTGGAAAGAGCGAGCGAGCTTAAAGCCGGTTTTAGCAGCGACCGGAGTCTTTCTCCTCATTTGGATCTTCTTTTTCACAGCGGCACTGACGGATTTCAGCCAACTTGCCGACAGCTTAAAGGCTTTCATCAACTACGCGGATCGCTCTCAAGGGCAAGGACACGAGAAACAAGTGGGCTACTACTTTTCGCTCTTCTGGCCACAAACAAACGAAGGCGTTCGCTGGGGAGAAGCGCCTTTTATGGTCATCGCTTTCATTGGGTTCGGATTGCTTGTTCTAAATAGAGACGAGCAATCGCGACACTATCGCCTTACTGTGTTTTACGGAGTCACGTGCTTCCTGGTCTATTCGCTGATCCCCTACAAGACGCCATGGCTCATGCTGAGCTCGTACGTTTCATTCGCGTATGCGGCTGCGTTCGCTCTCAATCGCTTCCTTACTGGTCGAAATCCGATATGGTTTCGCTTAGTTGCTAGCGGTATTATTGGCTTCGTTTGC
>Ga0115000_10002128_pt1 | contig 17310 bp, 8 predicted proteins | sample ArcticOcean_MG_C_6_FD_89690 | JGI IMG/M metagenome (GOLD analysis project Ga0115000, IMG submission 89690) | Marine microbial communities from western Arctic Ocean - ArcticOcean_MG_CB8_128 | ecosystem: Environmental > Aquatic > Marine > Oceanic | place: Arctic Ocean: Canada Basin | collected...
AACAACAACAACAACAACAACAACAACAACAACAACAAGCCGATGCAAACGACAATGAGAAAGAGCCAAACTTCGGCTGCCATCGCTGCGGACAACGCTTCTGTGGAATCTATGGCGACAATGAGTGCGCCAAGCAACTTGCACGGCTTCGATCTCGTCAAAGAAGAGTTCGTTCCGGAATACAACGCGAAAGGATTCTTATTTAAGCACAAAAAGACGGGCGCTGAGGTGATGTCGCTCTCGAACGACGACGAGAATAAGTCTTTCGGTGTTACGTTTCGCACGCCGCCTGCAAACTCGACCGGTATTCCGCACATCCTCGAGCACTCTGTGCTATGTGGTAGCAGAAAGTATCCAATCAAAGAGCCTTTTGTTGAGTTGATCAAAGGAAGTTTGAACACGTTCTTAAACGCTATGACGTACCCGGATCGAACGTGCTATCCAGTCGCTTCGTGTAACCTCGCCGATTTCTACAACCTCGTTGACGTGTATTTAGACGCAGTATTCCACCCAAAGTGCATCGAGAACGAGAGAACGTTCGAGCAAGAAGGTTGGCACTACGAGTTGAACGACAAGGACGAAGACTTGACGTACAAAGGTGTCGTTTTCAACGAAATGAAAGGCGTGTACTCTTCTCCAGATTCCGTACTCGCGCGCGAATGTCAGCAAGCGTTATTCCCGGAAAATACGTACGGAGTCGATTCGGGAGGTTCGCCGGAAGTCATCCCTGAGTTGACTTTTGCCGAGTTCAAAGACTTTCACGGGAAATTCTATCACCCATCCAACGCGCGCCTTTGGTTCTACGGCGACGACGACGTTGAGAACCGTTTGAAGCTTTTGAGCGGATTTTTGGACGAGTTCGATGCCAAGGATGTCGACTCTTCCATTGCTTCGCAAGCTTTTTTCAAGGAACCAAAGCGAGTCGTGAAAACGTATGCCTCTGGTGAGGACGAGGAAGCGCAAAAATGTTTTGTCCAAATTAATTGGTTGCTGAACGACAAACCGTTCGATCAAGAGACTGCCTTAGCCGTGGGATTCTTAGACAATCTGTTGTTAGGCTCATCCGCTTCTCCATTGAGACTCGCTCTGGAGGAGTCTGGTTTAGGAGAAGCCATTGTTGGATTCGGTTTGGAAGATGAGTTGAGGCAACCGTCGTTTGCGATTGGGATGAAAGGGGTGGAGGAAGCTGATATCCCGAAAGTTGAAAAATTGATCTACGACACGATGGAAAAAATCGCCACGGAAGGATTTACCGACGATGCAATCGAAGCATCTATCAACTCCATCGAGTTTTCACTCCGTGAGAACAACACCGGCCGATTCCCGAGAGGATTATCGATGATGCTACGATCCTTATCGGCGTGGTTGTACGAGGGCGATCCTTTCGAACCGTTACGTTACGAGGAACCGCTCAAACATTTGAAGTCACGCATTTCATCCTCTGAAGATGTTTTTAGACCGCTCATGCGAAGAATGTTCTTGGAAAACACGCACCGCGTTACGGTTGAATTGAAACCAGACCAAAAACTCGGCGAAATAGAAGCCAACGAGGAAAAGATGAAATTATCTGCCAAGAAAGCTTCGTTGTCCTCGGAAGAAATTGAACACGTCGTCGCGGAGACGGCTGCTTTGAAGCTGTTGCAAGAAACGCCAGATACGCCAGAGGCGCTCAAGTGCATACCGGCTTTGGCTTTATCGGATATCCCTAAAACTGCCAAGGAAATTCCGAGTGATGTTGGGTCGATTGGATCCACGGAACTTTTGACCCACGATTTGTTCACGAACGACATCATTTATGCCGAGCACCTCCTCGATATGAAGACAATCCCGGAGGACTTGTTGCCGCTTGTACCTTTATGGACGCGCGCGCTAGGCAGAATGGGCACTTCGAAGAGAAACTTTATCGAATTCGACCAAATCATCAACGCGCAAACCGGCGGTATTTCTGTTTCGCCGTTTGTTTCGCCGATTCGAGGGGATCCAAACGCAATCTCCGCGTATATGGTTTTCAGAGGTAAAGCGACTTCGGATAAAGCAGGTATCATGCACGACTTGATGACAGAAATGTTGTTCGACTCGAAGCTCGACGATCAAAAAATCTTCAAGCAACTAGTTCTCGAAACGCGGTCTGGAATGGAAAGTAGAGTCCAGGGGGCGGGACATTCCATCGCGGCTTCGCGACTGGAAGCGCAGGACTCCGTCGCTGGGTGGGTCAACGAACAAATGGGTGGTTTGGACCAATTAGAATACTTACGAAAGTTGGCGAAACGCGTGGATGAAGACTGGGATTCCGTGGTTGCGGATTTGGAGACGATCAGAAAGTGCGTGTCTTCGCGGAACAACAGCATAACCAACTTGACGGGAGACTCGAAAACGTTAGATTTGTCGCTCGGTAGTGCGGAGAAATTTTTAGGCTCGCTGAATCAAAGCGCTCCTGCTTCTTCGGCAAACGCGTGGAAGACTATAAACCCGGCTATAAACGAACTTCTGACTGTTCCAACCACGGTGAATTACGTCGGTAAAGCGGCCAATTTGTACAAAAGCGGATACGAATTGAACGGGTCTTCTTACGTAATCAACAAATTGCTCGGGACGACGTGGCTTTGGGACCGCGTTCGCGTTTCCGGTGGAGCTTATGGTGGTTTTTCCGACTTTGACTCGCACTCCGGGATGTTCACGTACTTATCTTACAGAGATCCAAACTTATTGAAGACTTTGGATAACTACGACGGTACAGTGGAGTTTTTGCGCAACTTACACGTGGACGAGGATGAATTAACGAAGTCCATCATCGGTACGATTGGTGAAATCGATTCGTATCAGTTACCGGACGCGAAAGGATACACTTCTCTCATGCGTCATCTGCTGAAAATTACCCCGGAGGAGCGTCAGGAGCGTCGCGAACAAATCTTAGGGACTACGAACAAGAGCTTCAACGACTTTGCGGGGGCGCTGGAAGCGGTGCGCGCACCGTCGGCCAAAGTGTCCGCGGTATGCTCCGCCGAAGCTGCTGAAAAAGCTAAAAGTGAACGCCCGGATTTAGACTTTCAAATTAAGCGCGTTATTTAATGTTACATGTAATGAAGATACCAAATAGTACATATCAAATCTAAAAGAAAAGCTAAGGAAAAGGGGGCCATAAAACTACCTAGCCGAGTCGAGCAGCTTCTCTATTTCCACAACCTCTTTGAAGTCGCCTTCACACTCATGCGATGCGTAGCTAGAGCCGTGACGCCTACGACCAACAAACTAATAATCAATAAACCGTATGAGAATTCCTCATCGAGCGCATCGAAAGATTGCGATGGGTGCAAACGGGTGTAAAATACATCCACGCCTCGGGCAAAACAAAGCACGGTACTCTCTAGCGCAGTGGGCGCCGTTACCACATCTTTCAAACGGGCTACGATATTCTTGTTTGTCACCCAAGACGAGGGTGATAGTGGTAAAACTTCCATATACGGGATTAACCCCTCATCGCGATCGAATGTAGATGGTTTCGTCGGTCTACGGGGATCGAGCCAGCGTCTATCCAGCGCAACCACTTGATCCGTATCTGTTCCAAGAAGAACTTGGTGTCCGGTAATGCCACGAGCCGATGCCGTGACTCTCATGAATTTTGTTCCCGGTCGAATAAAGTACGATTGACCCAGCACGCGAAGCGGTGGAGGCGTGAAGGATGACAAAACCGTTTCATCGTCATCCGTCACTTGGCGCACACCAGCCGCCGAAGATGACATATTCTTCTTTATAGCAGAGCTTGTACTCCTCCCAAACAAAGATTTCAACACTAACTGGGACACTGCTTTTTTTTTGCGAGTTTCAGAATCATCGTAGACTTCTAAAACGCTGAGTGCGTGTCTTTGCGCGTCTGCGTCATAGTAAGAGTACGTGATCCAGTTTTCGCACAATGTGGCGTAAACCGGACCTTTCGCTTTCGCGTGATATACCCTGTAAATAATTCTTCCTGAAACACCCTCGACCAAATGCGCGTGAATACCGCGTCCATCATCCGTCGCGATGAAGAAAACGTTCGGATTGACGTATTTGAACATAGTAGAACGATCGCCTGGAACTTTCACCCACGCATGAACGGGTTCCGTTTGCGCAGCTTTCCGAGAAAACCCTACAATATTCCCAGACTCCGGCGGGAATTTAATAGTCCACGTATGTACTCCACTCGCACTTGTCCCTTTATCTGTCAAGGCGAAGGTGTATCCACGCACTTCGTTCCGCTCTTGATCCACAACATAGTACGAATTTCGCGATATCGCGCTTCTCACTGCGTTCAGCGTAGTGCTTTCTCGACTATCTGTTTCCGGTGGGTACACCGACGCTTCCCCCACGTCATCCACGAACAGAATCCGAGAAGCTTTTCCAGAAACTTCTAGTGGAACTAAACGCACGGCAGCAAAATCATAATACGTTGCGTCTGCTGCGTTAGTGCCATCTTCTTGATACACACACTGCACAACAGTCGTCGTTGCGTTCTTTGCTACGGTGAGCAAGGCCTCCTTCCCGTCAACCACCCACGGAACCAACGCCGTATACTTCCATTCATTCTTTGCGCATCCCAAGTGCGTGCGCCATACCACTCTACCATCGCCATTGTGCAGCGCAATGAGTGATCCAGTAGATGTGAGAAAAAGCAATGAACGTCGAAATCCAATATCATCGCGAGTGGGGAGCAGCTTCGTACCTCTAGATCTGCGGAGTTTCGCCAATTCTGCGCGCATTTCAGCGTCGGCACGGTTCAAGCGCGCGGCAAGTGCTAAGTACTGCACTCGAGCGGACTCTTTCATGGAACTTTTAACAACAACTGCGTTGGCTTGTTCGCGAGCGTCCGTGTAGACCGCAATGGTTTCGGGTAAATATCCGAACATGGATTCGCTCGCCGTGGCTATCGATTCTTCCCGGGTCCAGATTGGATTAGTTTTCGTTTTCTTATCCAGGAAAGTTAGAAAGGCGTCTCTGTGTACAACGACTGCATTCGTAGTCTTGGGATCTACGAATACGCTCTTGACGTGCGCGTATTTTTTTAAAAGATTGCTATCGTCACCAATGTGCCACTCCGCGACTTGCAGAGCGTCGTTACCGTTACCGATTAAAGCTTGCGCCGTCACTTTAAGAACCGGGGAGGACGAAGAAAGCTTAGAACTTTCCACGACAAATATCTCATCGTTGTGGAACGATACCGCTACTTTGTTCTTATCTGGAAACGAACGCACGGACGTTAACTGCTTCGATGTATCAAGAAAGCGAAGCAGGGTCATTTCTCCGGCGTCACTCGATAGTATCATGGCTCCAGCCAAGCGGGAGCTGCGATATGATTTCTCATCTCCAGCTGAATCGACAGTGTTTAACTTGATGAAATTACGAGTATCCGTACTTCCATTGCCTTCTTTGTTGTTAGTATTGCTCGCATCATCGCTAACGCCGAGTGACATTACCGGAACATCGGCGAATATGGAAGCGTCACCCCCTTTCTTCTCAAAAAAGGCCGATGCGTCAATCGTAACGACCGAGAAATTTTGCTTCTTCGACTTGGAATTCCTTTTCAACGCGACGAAGACTTTATCACTGTTCGCTCCCGCGCAAAAGACGGAGTACTTACCGTCTTCGCCCACGATTCCGGAAAGTTTTGTCCCGCCCACAGAGGTATGAGTCACGTGCCCGTCAGAAACCCGAAGCGACGCTCCACAAATGCTCGAATCAATGGTCGAGACTCCCACCGCGTAGACGGCTTTCGAGCCCTCCTCCAAGCATACTCTCTGTAAATGGCATTTTTTGTTTGTTTCCGTCGCGATAGCTTCGGCCACGTTCGCCTTCCACTGCGTCACGCCGTCGGCGAGAGATCGTAATGTCACCGTACCTTTTGCGAGCACTAAGAAATCGTAGACTGTATCACCATCGACATCTTTGCCAAGAGGTAAGATGTCGATACCCAAGTCTTTTGCTGACTCCAAGTATAACTCCTCAGAAGCTGCGGCTTCGGTGTATGCGATGGTCTCCCATATCATAGAGCCGTCCTCGATATCGAGCGCTCTGATGAACTTCCCACTCGATGACTGCACGAGCAAGAATTTTTGTTCGTCCCTCGTATGTGTTGTCGCGGAGACGAGCGAAGCGTAATCGACCGCATCGGACTCATCCAACGTAACTCGCCACTCTATGGTACCATCTTTCTGATCGAGAGCGGCGATTATGTTCGAATCTTGCGTCGTGACCAAAACCTTATTCCGATCGATTTCCCCGGTGAGAAACGAAACGAAACGAACGTCGCCGACGAATTTCAAATGCCAGTCGTACGTGCCGAGTTGGTCTTCGCGCAAAGCGTTCGATGTGTTCACTAAGACTCCGCATAGGAATAAGACGACCGATGCGATGCTCATCGAAAAGTTGAGACTTTTTTTGCGCTTGGCCGCCGGTGCTTTTGCTCTCATATCAACGACGAAATTTATTGTGATGATGTGTCTTTCGCCTCCAGTTTTATAGAGAAAGAAGAAAAAGACGACGGCAACAAAAACTCTCTCGACTGCTCGATCGACACGTTGTTGGTTTGGTGTTTTGTTTGAATTAGGGGATTTGCTGCTTCAAAGAAAAAAGCGTTGAAAAATATCATCATCACGCGACGTAATCACAATCAGCAAGGAAAGATCTTGTCTCTCTCTCTCTCTCTTTCTCACTTCTCTCTCATTTCTCTCTTTACGTGTGTGTGCGTGCGTGTCGATAAAAAAAGAAGAAGGCAATGGGAGGCACGTATTCCGAGGGGTTCTCTCAAACCGACGGGTGGAAATTGGGAGTGCTCTTTCTTCTCTTTGTCGTCATCTCGTACGCGTTCATCGAATTCAACGCGAGGCTAGAGAATTATTTAAAAGAGAAGAAGCTAAGAGCGTTGCGGCACGTTTTGCATAAACTGCAACACGAGATTATGCTTTTAGGATTCATATCTCTCTCGCTCATCGCGCTGCAGGAACCTCTACTGAAAATTTGCGTCAATGGGGAAAGTTCGTCGGCGGAGCAATACACGCACGATTGCGGCGAAGGCAAGAAGCCATTCTGGTCGGCGACTACGATTCATCAGACGCACATTTTCATCTTCATTCTAGCGGTAACGCACGTGGTGTACATCTCACTATCTATGCTCGTCTGCATTCTTAAATTGAACTCGTGGAAGAAGTGGGAAACCGGCGACCACGATATCGTGCCGTTGAATCCCCACATCAATCCGAGACTGGTCATTGATGCGAATTTATTAGTGCTTATATGGAGAGCATTTTGGGCGCAATTTCGATTCTCGGTCAACCGAGAGGTGTATCTTTCGTTGCGAAGACTTTTTGTCGAACGCCTAGGCACGCCGGACGACTTTCATTTCCACGATTTTTTGGTAGAGGCAATGGAGGAAGATTTCGCGAGCATCATTGATACTAAAGTTTTCATGTGGGTTTTAGCCGCTTTGTGGGTCACTGTACCAAGATATGTCTTCTTACCTGGAGGGATCGCCGCGTTAGCGATCATGCTTTTCGTGGGAACGATGTTAGAAGCCGTAAATATTAGATTAGCTCAAGCAGCCTACGAGCGATTCGTAGGCGAAGCTGCTCAAACGTCCAAAACTCTGCGCGAAAACGGAGAAGACGAAGGCGAGACCGAGTACACCGACGATAATAATTATACTCCAGCAGAGTTGAAGAATAAAAAAAAGAATGTAACGGATGCTGCAGAAAATGGGACGCAACTTTCGGGAGGCATGCGAACGATAGCGGAGGAAGAGGAGAAAACAGCAAAGTCTCAAACGTTGCCAAGCAAAAGTACTTACAGCAGTTTCCGCGACAGAGCCGGTGATTTTTTCAAAGGTGTTAAAGATAAAGTCTCGATGCACGCAGTTAAAGAGTTAACGAGTGAAGAACGCTCGAAGAAACGGCGAGCGTTGCGGGCAGAAATTGATTCGAAAAATTATTTTTGGCGCGGAAGACCTCAGATTTTACTCACAATCTTCCAATATGTTTTGTTTGAAAACGCCATGTCGCTTGCAATGTTAGTTTTCTCGGCTTGGCAGGATCCGGATTGGTTATCACAGAATGCAAATGTGCAAGCGAATGCGTCTATTTTGCTTTTCATAGTCGATATTATTGTTCTTTTGCATTCCGCGTATTTCATCTTGCCGGTGTATGCGATATCCTCGGTAGTCGGAACGCACTGTTCGATGTCTTTGGTTGAATATGCTAAAAAAATGGGCATTTCGAACGAGCGCGCCGTGGAAGCGTACCGTCGTCGCTCTGACTTAAAGAAAGATGACGCCGATAACTATATGTACGACTCCTCTGGAACGCAAACACCAGATTTTGATGATGTTTTAAAAGCAGCGTCATCGATGTCATCGCCGCAATCGCAGACGAAAACGAAATCGCAGAAAGCTCCGGAATTTTTATCGCATTTTGTTGGTGTTCCAACGGATAAATCTTTGGCGAGACGTAACGAAGTTCCAGTCGATCCGTTTGATCATTCACTGGATAACGAGCGGTCAATGACGGCTTTGCTCGGTGCAATTCTAACGAAACAAATGCGTGAAATTCGTGCGAAAGAAGCTGCGCGTGCGGCGCAGAAGCATAAACCGAGACCACATTCCAATTCACCTTTAGCTGCACTTAAACGTACGATGTCTGGAAGAACGCTAAATTTAGGACTAGAAGAGATGACAGATTCACAGCAACTGCCAAGCAGCAGTCGATTTCGAGGCGAACCGCTCGCTTCTCCGACGTGGTCGGTTTCCGAGCGAGCAAAGCAAAAAGAAAAGGACGAACAAGAGGAAGTAGCATCCCCAGAATCAAAGGAGATGCCATCGACTGCGCCAAAAGGTCGCATGGTATCCTCAATGCGAGCAGTGCCATCTTTGAAAGACGTGTTCCGATTCACAGAGCAGCAGCCATCGCGTACGCGTACGAGTTTTAGCGAAGATACTAGGGATGAACAACATCCACAACAAGAAGTAAAGACAGAGCTGGAGGAAGTCGTCGTTGAACAACAGCAAAAGCGGAAAAGTAGTTTGGACATTATGAGAAAGACAAGTATCGATGAAGGAAGGGAGACTACGAAGAACCTGGACGACGATGGTGACGAAGAAGAAACCAGTAAACGATCAATCAAGAATATATTTCCAATGTAATTTAGTTCTCATAGAATTATGTATTTGATTATATTAAAAAGTAGTGTCTGTGTGTGCGTTTGATGTACAAAAAAGATGCGCGTCTCTCTTCTTTCTCTTTTCTCGCCGCGTGCCGGATCGTTGACCACCTCCCTCAGTTTTCGTCATCCGCAGCGTACGCACGTTTGGCTTTCAATGCAAGCTCCCCACCGCACAATTCTAAAACTTCGCGCCACAATGGCTTCGGGAGGGCTATGACAGGTTTGAGCGCGATTTGTCTAGAGCATGCAACTGGGTACCACACGCCGCGGGCACACTCGTCTTCGAGTTGGCCAGGAGCCCATCCACAGTAGCGAGCAAAGAATTTGAACTCGCGCGGGTCCTTCTTCCCTTCCTTTACGAGCCTCCCAGCATCGTTGAATCCACCAATGAAGACACCTGGGGAGACTTCCTCGGCGTCCGCAACATCGGGGGAACCGTGCAGGAACGATACCGTGCCATCCCCTACGTCGCCTCCGAAATACAGCGCGTTTTCGCTAAACGGTCCGTTTTCGTCGTTGACAACGTCTGCCATTTTGTACATCGTCGGTCTGTTGAGTATGACGCCCATTGATCCGTCTTTAGAGTCTTCCAGCAATAAAATGACGCACTGGTTAAAATATTGCTGCGACGTTACGAAATCGTCCGTGGCGGCAACTATCAACGAACCTTTCTCCGGCTTGGCGATGACGTGCGCCCAAGCTTTGTCTTTAGCGAGTCCCGGGTTTTGTGTTTTGAGTAACTCCAAATTCGCCTCCGTCGCTTCTCTTTCGCGTCTATCGCGTTCTTCCTGGCTTTCAATTTTAGCGTTATCAATCGCATCATCGATGATACCGGATCCAGATTTCGTCGTTTTGCGTTTCTCTTTTTCTTGGTTGTTCGTCCCTCCTTCTCCTCCTGCTTGCATCTGCTGTTGCAACTGTTCCACGTCGATTTGTTCGTCCGGAAGTTCCGCCGTAGCTTGCGAAGCGACGAGCTTTGCTCGAAACTCTCTCCAATCACCATCTAACGCAGGTGCCACGTCGTCCTTCATAAAAACAGAGTTATGGTGGTAATGTGAGTGCGAAATATGAAAGGTCAGTTTCAAGAAGAGAGAGAGAAAAGATACGCCGTTTGAGGAAAAAATATCAACGACCTGCCCCACGAAAAGAGAAGACGACGAAGAAGGGAGGAAACGAAATTTTTCGATGAAGAAAGATTGATTGAGACTCTCGCCGAGAATACGATCTTCTCCACCGTCGCTCTGTCGTCGATAACGAAAAATGAAGGTGGAATCGCACAGGTTTTGGATTCTCACCTCAAATTCAGGAAGTTTACTGTTCTCGTCGTTCTTCTCGTCGTCGTCTCGTTTTGCTCGTAGTCTTGTTCGTTGGTATTTTTGGTGACGTCCATGATTTTTGTTTTGAACAGAAGAAGAAGAGGAGACGATGCAGCAGCGCAGTGTCGATAAAGACGCCATTCTTTCTATCTTGACTTTTGGAAAGGTGTGATAGAATTCAGCGCGTGCGTGTGTGCGTGATGTGTGTGCGTGTAAATTTAGATGAGCGCGTGCTTTCTTTATTCTTTTTGTGGAATTTCGAAAGGAAAGATTATTTTTTTCTTCGTGTGCGTAAATCAGTTGGTGAGCAGCTGAGATGCAACTCATGTTAATATTTTTTCTACTCGTGCAAAACGAAAATAACGCGCGCTTCAAAAACTTTCTTCAAATGAAAATTTAGGGACTTCATCGATGTTATCACTCTCCGCGGGCGTTTCAAAGCCATTCGTACGCGCTTCACATCACGTGTTTCAATACAACATGCGTAAAAACGCATAACTAAGTACTACTATAATATACACAAATCCAAGCATGCGCCATTTGCCATTACCACTCGCCATGCGAGCAAAGTATAACGTCGCGCGATCGAGCTCAGTAAAAAGGAAAACAACTTTCCCTGCTCTTCGATGCCCAATGAACTTAGCGATGTGCATTCGAAAGTGTTCAAACACATTTCTCTGCTCATCGAAATGCAGCAAGTTGCGAGCGCTCGTAGCTGGATCAATCGAAGCGTCGTACGTCGATGTTTTGGAATAAGTCGAAGCGGCGGCGTCGCGTCGCATCGCTAAGGTCGCTATTTCACTAGTGTGGCGTTCGATTGCAATCTGCGCTTGGATGAGTTCATCTGCTTTTGCGTTCAATGAAGCCTCCAACTCTACTTCTTGAATCGAAGAACCAACCCTGTTTGTATTCGTGCGGGTCTGTTCACTCAGTGTTTGTCTTCGTGTTCGAACTTTCTCTCGCACGTGTTCTAATTCTTCTTGCGTGGGATTCGGCATTGCTGCTTCGTAATTACGATTGTTCGCACCAGATATCGTCCCAATTTCCTTGCTTATCTGTCCATCCAGCCTTTCTAACTTCTGTTTCGCGTCATCTCGATTCAGCTCTACAGCGAGTAAGGACTCTAAACGTTCATCTCTCAACCTCGTTTCCATCGAGAGCTCTTTCTGAGCGTGAACGAGCGCTTGGACCACGTCGATGTCACCGGATGTGCTAGTTTCATCATCATCGAAATTTCCTGCTGTTCTCGCTTCTATAGATGCTCTCAGAGCACGTTCGTGAGATATTTGTACATTTAATCGATCGATACGTTCGGTTTGTCGCACTGCGCTATCGTTTGTTAATAATGTTTTCGACATCTTGCGTTCCAAATCCCTCTTTTGCGCCTCTCGTATCTCTAATAACTCATTTGTTCTCAAAAATAGCCGCTCATCTGGAAGCACTCTTTTCGCAGAATACTCGCGAGCATCGTGCTCCTTCGAATGATTGCTTTGTTGTTGCTGTTGTTGCTGTTGTTGTTGTTGTTGAGCGTTGATTTCTCTATCCAACTGTTCAAGCCTTTGAATTGAAGTTTTAGCAGCGCGCTCTAAGAAGTCCATAGCATTCAGAGCATATCAGAAATTGAAAACAATAACGCAGCAACGCCGCAAGACCGTGGAATGAGATTTACTTAAACGCGTGATAAAGGAGGTAGTTGGAGCTTTGTCCTCGAGTTGCGTTGTTGTTATAGAAAGTACGGATTTCTCGATTTGAAAAGCAAATTTGACTTTGAAGATTCTCCACAAAAATAACAAATTCGAAGCACACAAACGATGGCAACTGAGCCTCTTCCAACCTCTCCCGAAGGAGGGGAAGAGGAGGCGAAGACAACGACGCTTAAAAATCCATACGCCGCTCCAAAAACGAAGCGGAAACCGTATGTGCAAGCGAGAGACTTTGAAAATTATGCGGGTTTAGCGCGTTTGGAGAGTATTCTCGCTCGCATATACGTGGAAGATTCTTTCGCATCGACGGCGCATGCGGACAGATTGGACGCAAAAGCAGTCGTCGAATCTATTCTCGAACTTTTACAAGGAAACGAGGAGTGTCTTGGTTTTAAAACGCCGATGGATCCAAAGGTCAGACGGCTGATGAAACTACCAACGCACGTGTTCGGCGATTTAAAACCGGCTGGCTCTTTATTCAGAATTTTGTTGTGCGCGTTTGAAGCGAAAATGTCCCACAACTGGAGGAACTTTTCTTGGGTATCCGAGCAACGAAAAAACGAACTCATCGAGGACGTGTTTAAAAGAGCCGAGCGAGAGCTGAAAACGCACGGCTTTTTGAAACACAAGAAAGTGTACATACCTCCTTCGCTGAGGAAGTACTTGAAAAATGCCGTCAAGGCAACGCGCATTGCGGTAGCCGATAAGCCGACAGACCCGGGTGTCACCCACTGTATAGAAATTCCGAGAGGACAAGACGTGCTCTCTTCGTTGAGTACGCGGGGAAGCGAATTCACTCGCACTGTTCGCGTTGATCGCCCTGAGACGCTCGTACATTACTCGTATCACCCAGATTCGTACGATTGTTGGGTTCCAAACTCGAGTGGACAAGCTCCACGGTACATGGACATGTCAGAAGCCGTGCCAAAAAACGGGAAAGCTTGGGTGGTAAATCCGCTGTGGTTATTAGACTCGGCTTCTTTCAACGAATGGATGAATGAGCTAGACTATCGCGCTAATGTTGAGGACGACTCGTGTAATCAGCAGCAGCAGCAACAACAACAGGAACAGGAACAACAACAAAATGCTGGTGCGAGTGAAGAGAAGAAAAGAAAAGAAAGAGAATTGAACGACGCGCTCGGGAAGGAGAACTTGAGTTCTCGCGCGACGGAACGTCTAGATTTTAGGGTAACTCGTCAATACGTCGTTGATCAGCATCCGTTTGTTATAGCATCTGCTGATTTCGATGTGGATAAATCGAGCGGTGTGGCGGGTGCTGACCCGACTGACGACTCTAAAATCGAGGCAAATAAGCACTTGATCCAATTGAAGAAGAAAATATGTTTGGAAAACTTGACGCACGGTCAGCTTCCGAGCGCTGCTTTTCCGAGCGTAGCAAATGCCAGTGCGGATGAGCAAAACGTTGCAAGTGCACTTGTCACGAGTAGTACTAAAGAGAATGTGGGAGCATACAGAATCCCTGTACACAGCTCGATTTGGTTTGATTGGTCCGCAACGAGTGAAGTGGAGAAGCGATCTCTTCCAGAATTGTTCATCCCGACCAAAAGCAATGAAAAGAAGAAGAGGGCGAAAAGCAATGATAGCGACGAGCAGAAGTACATCACTTTGCGCGATGCGATTATAAACGCGTATAAAGTTTTGAAACCTGGCGTTGCGCTTATGCTTCAAGAAGCGTTGGAAACGTGCGCTGCCGTAGAAAAGAACGAAATGAAAGTGCGACGAGTATTTTCGTTTCTCGAGAGATGGAATGTGATTAATTGGCCTTGGTCGAAAGGAGCGACACGAAACGTTCCTCGCGTGAACTCCTTCCCCGCCACTGCAGTTGCTCTCGTCTCTTCTGACTTTCTTGAAAGGATCAAACATCTAGAATCGCGTCCCGCGTTTGAGCACGATCCGTTTGTTTTGGTGGATTCTAAGTCTTTAGACGCGAAACGCAACTCGTCCACGTGCTCGCAAAGGCAAATGTTAAAATTGAAGATAATAAGTGAGATGAAATGCAGCTCGTGCGATGTTTCTTTGAACGAAGATATTTCTGGGAGTAGCGAAGACGCGAAGAAGAAGTACTATTATCATCTCTTGGACGGTTTCGATTGCGATTTGTGCGAAGGCTGCTTCTCGAGCGCGCGTTTTCCGGAAGGTTTGCAAGCGGACAAATTTGATCGCGTCGAAGTGAAATCCACAATGAGCGATAAAGCTACCGGTGAATCAAAGCAGGTCGTTAGAGTCTCATCGAAAGGTGATAGCATCAACAACGATACCGATGACGATGAAAATCTGATTCAGATTGGTTTTGAGGATTGGAACGAAACAGAGCTGCTCGCTTTATTGGAAGCTTTAGAAAACTACGGCATCGGAAATTGGAGAGAAGTTGCTGATTTCGTTCAATCTCGAACGGCAGAAGATTGCATTCGAGCTTTTGTGGCCTTACCCATTCAAGATGAGGTTTTGAATGATTTACAAAAACGAACAATTATTCCGCGCGGCGTTGCAGTCGATGATGCCAGAGATGCAAAACAATACGATTTTTGCGCTGAAAGCTTCGACGAGAAGTTGTGCAATCCAGTTCTGGCTCGAATTTCGTTTTTAAATACAATGTTTTCACCCAGAATTGCCGCCGTTGCCGCTCGAGAAGCCATGCTGAAACTGCTTGAAAACAAAGTGAACGAAGAGGATGAAATCACTGACCGGGAATTTATTGAATCGGCAAACGCTTTGTTCACGGCGGCTATTCTTGCGATCAAAAACGCAGCGATAAACGAAGAGATTGAAATAGAGAGATTAAGTTCTTCGATTGCTGAGAATAGAATCAAGAAATGTTTCATTAAAATGCATCATTATCGACTACTCGAAGATGCGTTTCATAGGGAAAAAGAAATGATGGGGAACGCGAGAAAAGAAGCCAAATCAGAAATTGAAATTTTTGCGCTCGCGGCTTCGAAGCACAAAGAAACGATTGAGCGGTACACAGAAATGGAAACTAAAATCACAACGCAAATGGCAAAGATACAGGAAGCTGCCGCTGCTACTGCTGCTGCTACTGCTACTGCTGTAACTGCTGCTGCTGCTACTGCTGCTACTGCTCCTCTCGCTGGACAACAACAACAGCAACAACAACAACAACAGCAACAACAACAGCAACAATAACAACAACAATAAGAATAGGTATAGATAATTTAGATAATGTAGATACAGAATTAATGCACAGTGAAGTAAATAACAAGTATCTCTGCTAGCATCCGCCGACATTCATTTGTCCTTCGAGATCCAGCGTAGGGTTCTTACACAACTCTCGCGCGTCCGACGACGACAACAAAGCGCCTTCGAAGTTTGCACCTTTCATATTCGCCCACTCTCCGTTGTACTTTCCAAACGACGCACCGGATAAGATGACGTTTTCAAAATTTGCATTTTCCATATTACTCCCATCGAAACGAGTTGAGTACGCGTTCGTATCTTTAAAATTTACGCCTTTGAAATTCGACCCGCGAGCATCTGTTCGCGACATTTCCAGGTGCGTCAGCTGTGAGTTCTCGAAATTAGCATTTCGAGCGATCAATCCAGACAGCACTTTCGCGTCCAAATCAATGTTTGAGTAGTCGCACTTATCTAAATCTAAAATGGCTTCGGGCAAAGCGCCGGTCGAAGCTTCCATTGAAAATTTTGCTCTGACATCTTTAAACAAATCTAACTTGTCTGGAGTACAACCTCCAAGCATATTCCTCACGAATTTCTTATCGTCGTCATCGCCAGCAATTGCACTACCCACAGGTGACATTGTCGATATAACCACAGCCAGTGCGGTAGCAGCAAGCAAAGTCTTGGACGAGGATACTGTGGACGATGTGGATGGCTCATTTTTTTCTTCTCGTTGATGGTGACGATGATGGGGAATCGCAGCTTGAGTTTTTGGGAATCTTGTTCTTATCCGCCGCGAGGCATCTCTGATGGTATAATGACGCGTAGCTTTGAGCAGTTTAGTTGCTGGTGGCGCTATTGGTGTTGTCGTCGTTGTCGTTGTCGTGGTTGTTGTGAACATCTTTTCTTACGGCAGAGGCAAAAATAGTAACGAAAACAATTTTTCTTATCATCCCGAGCTCAATTTGAGGGATTTTCTCAAAACTCAAACTCATGACAAAGAAAAGGAAGAAGAAAGAAACCGCCGCCGGCGACACAAATTCACTCTCGCCTGTATTCTTTTCAAATCACACACACATACATACATACATACAACAACAACAACAACAACAACAACAACAACAAACATCTACATTGATGACGGCTGAAGTCCTAATCGTAGACGAGAAGGATACTTCGTTTCTGTAAGTCTATCTATATCTCCTCGTTTTTGTTTGTTGTTTCCATTCTTCTTCTTCTTCTTCTGTCTTCCCGTTCATCACATATCGCTATCGTTATAAGCATTCTTTCCTGCGTTGTTATTACGACTGACGGACTATCTCGCGTGCAGTGATATTGTGGACGAACGCGTTCGGGCTATTTACGAGAAGAAGTACGAACACATCGCGGAACCATCCACGAGTGTTGGAAAAGAGGACGAAGGGAAAGGCGAGTTATGGCTCGTAAAGTTACCGCCGGGTTCTTTGCTGGAGGATTTCGATGGCGTGACCGTCAGAATACACAGCGATGCGGATAGAAAGAAATCAGATGAGAATAACGAAAAAAGTTTAAACGTGGACTGCGAGTTTGCAATCGCTTCGAACGAAATCGGTCGCTTCGAAGCGAACAAAGCGAACGCCGTCGACGACGAGGATGAAGACGACGACGACGACGATGCCAGTATCAATCGACGCTATAGAATCGTACAAAGCGAAGATGACGGGGTTAAGGCACTTCGAGCGGTATACGTCCGAGAAGGCGACACGAAGGAGGCGTTCAAAAACGCGGAGAGGATTACAAAGCGAGTGCATTTATTACGAGCGGGCTTTAAACGCCGCAGTCTAGAAAAAGCAGACGTTGTAGAAGCAGGCGCAGACGTAGAAGGCGAAGGTGACAAAAAGAAGAGAAAGAAGGAGACAAAGTCGGAGAAAGCTCCGGCGTCGACGATGATGGCGGCGACGAAGAAAAGTAGA
>Ga0115000_10002131_pt1 | contig 17304 bp, 34 predicted proteins | sample ArcticOcean_MG_C_6_FD_89690 | JGI IMG/M metagenome (GOLD analysis project Ga0115000, IMG submission 89690) | Marine microbial communities from western Arctic Ocean - ArcticOcean_MG_CB8_128 | ecosystem: Environmental > Aquatic > Marine > Oceanic | place: Arctic Ocean: Canada Basin | collected...
ATGACCAAGAAAGTGCGTTCGAGAGAGGTAAGCAAGAAAAGATATACGAACGTAATCCAGATACCGGTGTAATTCGATCACGTGAACCAGGTGACCATGGCAATGAAGTAATAGAGAGCCTTCAAAACAATAGTGATCGATTTGCACTTTGGGCAGGTGGAGTGATTATAGCAGAGAATGTGTCCTTAAGCACAGCAAGGCATCATGCTTCTCGATGGAGAGAGAGTGGATATGATGATGTGATTATAGATAGATGGAATGCTAGATATGATAATTATGAGTCCAAGCAATACACTCAATCGGAGATCATATTAGATGAGTTATGGGCAGCACCGAAGGTGGTCCATGAAGGCCATTGGTATGTGAAGTTAACGGACGTGGTTAACATCATGCATGAAGAATCAGATGAAAGTGAGTCCGAGGACATATTTATTAAAGGTACCGGTAGCAATGATGATAAGATGAAACATGACCTACTATTCTAATATAATAAAAAAGATATATCATATGAAATTATGGAATAAGAATATATGCTTAACATCAAGTAGAGCAGTAACAACCATTATAGCGATAGCATTGTTCAGTAGTATACTAATAGCAAGTGCAGCAATGAGTATTAAACCACCATTAGAGAAAGTGACAATACAGAACTCATGGACACCTACCACAGAGGATATACAATACCAGGATAGCATGTTCCAAATTATTCGTTATACTCAATTGGAAGTGGATACCATCAATGATGTGCTTAATGTTATCTTATATAAATTGGAAAGGTTGGAGTACAATGACGGATCATATGATAGTATACGATATGTTGAAGGAGGTAACATAGATAGATCACGAAACAATTAAAGTATGAGTGCATTAATATATAAGCTATACTATGAAGATAAGATAACAGCAGAGGTATGTGGTATGTTATTAGATCAACTAGTTAAGAGTAAAGAACGTAGAAGATATTACTAATGAGACAAGGAAAGAGACAAAGGCAATTGGAATTTGCTAGTATGATGGTGGTAGGAGCTTGCACAGCTATACTAGTAGTACTTATAACATGTGTAATAGTGAATGGTAACTAATGAATAACAATGACCTACAATGTATGAATGATCATAATTACCATTCCAAGAAGAGATGGAGATTCAATCTAACGATTAAGCAAGAGAAGTATATTGCAATAGCAGTCTGGATATTAGGTGTAGCATGTGTGATTGCATTGGTATCGCTAATGTGGTCTAAAGGATATAGTATAGCTATACACTGATAGGAATCCATAGGAGTATTCCTAGTTAACCGACCAATATACGAATGATCATAGTATGCTTTATTAAGAGCTTTAATCCTTATAATGAGTTCTTTAGATGTTCGTTATACCAATCAATTGAAAAGTGGTAAGATATTTACGAATAGATATATTAGCTATATCAGCAGTATGGTATTGTATAGGATGAATATGGTTGGGGTAATACGTCTTCCTTTCGAGAAACCAAATTATTTATATGGAATTCTCTACCTGTACATGTTCTCGTATAGGGGTTAGCAAAAATATATTGGATTTTACTAGGACTCGTACTTAGCCAGGTTTTTACTAGGATCCTTACTTTGTTTATCGACGGGCAAATGACTTGGTAATATATTAGGATCCTTATCGATTATACCTTATCTTTATTATATAAGGAATTAGGAAAAAACCATAAGTGATGATAAAGAAAACCAGAGGGACGTTAGTCCAAATTAGTAATGCAGTTGCCGAAGCGCAAGCAGCGATAGATGTATTTGCACCAGGAAAGGTGCTTGTAACAGCTTCCAAGGAGGAGGGAGACTTTTTAATAACCGGCTCATATGAGTATGAAAAGGATCAGTGGGCAACCTGGATAGAGACGATATTCATATCAAGAAAGGGGCAACCTTATTATGATACCGATCTCTTTGTTGGATTCTTTAAGGCAAGAGCAGATTGGTTAAATGCCAGCCTGGAGATTAAAGGATATTGTGATAAGGCTGGGAAGCATCCTAGTCAGTATAAGGTAGGTGATCAACCGTTGATCATGAATGGAGATGTATGTTTTATGAGAGAAGTATAGTATGAAGAAAGTAGATAGAATAAAGGAGACCGAGAAGGTAATGGATAGAATAAGTGCATTGGAATCTGTATCAAAGGTGCCAGCCGCTAAAGGTATTAATGGAGAGCCGATGCATGTATTCCAGAAGGATGAGATCATTGAAGAGATCCTTAATGAGTATGTTAAGAGATATACATACCTAGAAGGAGCTAAGGAGTATATGGTGCATTTTAAAGGAGGTGGATGGAATACCTGTTATGGTAGAGATGAGGAGGAAGCATTTGATAATGCATGTTTAGAGTTCGATAAGCCGGAATGTGACCGATCATGTGCATTGAAGGTATCGAGTGTATCTATAGGAGGAGGGCCTCTAGCCAAAGAATATATGAATTTGTTTGATTGACGCTGCGTGTAGCAAAGCCACTGGTCGGCGACGCTGCGTGTAGACTGGTTAACGGTAAGACGTAACTTTAACTATTGATAATGCTAGGTAAGTAATATCAATAGTAACACACAACATTGTATTGATAATGTTCCGGAATCAATATCAATACGAAAGAGCGTACGGAAGCAATAAGAAGACCATGTAGCCGAATATAACGCAAGCAACTAGATATATAACGAATATACTATATAGAGCGTATAAACCATATATAACAAGAGAGAACCACAATAAACCATATAAACCTCCATATATGCACATACCAGCGAATACCACCCATATAACCATAGGATCTCCATATAAAGGGCACATACCATTAGGTACCCCCAAATACCCCCATTAAACCCCCCCAAATAGGTGGATATAGGGGTTTCCGGTTACATACCAGGTATATACCAGCTCTGAGGGGGCGTATTACCTTTTTCCATCGTGAACATAACTTTTGCTAATAGAGAACATTATCGGTAGTATACACTGCGTGTACCATGCAATTGCATAGCGATGAGCTCGCTCTATATATATAAGAGCCCAACCAATCCGTTTAACTGAGCGTTAGCGAAAAGTGCAAAATAAAAATTTCACTATGAAGCTTTGTTATTGGCTAGTTAAGGTTAGATCTGTTACATGTCGACACTTCCGTCTATAGCCAAACCCTACACATGAACATTCCAGGGATCCAGATCTATTCATTGTGACTTCATAAAAGGTTCCTCCTTTAGAGCTCTCTACCTTATATACCTTATTGCTCTTTAAATTGAGCTTATTAGGTAATATAGGCTCTTTAGCTTTAAAAGGGTGAAATTCAATATCCTCTATATTAGGCATTGCTTCATTCTCGCTTAGCTTATACCATCCGGGCATAATATAGCGGTTGCCATTTAATGTCATTTTAAATGGATGGATCATTCCTCCATGTAATTGGTATTGGTTACCAATCCTCTTAATCGTGGCGTTACTCATTCAATAATCATCTTCCTCACTGTTATAATTCCGGAACCACACTATTCCTTAATCCCACTCTTGTAGCATTTGATCTCTATTCTCTACACCACATAATATAGCGGAGTACACATCACAATGGTAGTTTATGACTTCTTTATCATCATTCACCATACAGGTATTCCCCATCATAGCATCATTATATTTCTCCATATTACAACCGGGATAATCTTTGAGTACATCTTGTATCTCAGTTTCTACTAACCCATACTCGCTCTTTGCTTTGTAGTTGTATACTCTTTCGTATAGCATCTCTTTTTCTTTTGTATCCATCCTATTTTAATTTTTATTATTTCTTATATAATAAAGATAAGGTATATTTGGTAAGGAACCTAATTTTTCATCAGCTTTTTTATATGTTTTTTTCTGCCTCATATTACCTATATGGAAGCCATACTTAACTACCTACCTCCATATTTATATTAAATGAATAGAACTGAAGCGGCATATGTTACGGTATAGCTCAACAAATACTAATAATGTATTTACCCAATCGATTATAGAGATATGCGAATGCTGTGGACTTCCGGTGGCTGATGTACATCTTAGTGAAGTACTTACCAAGGCTCCACAATTGGGTGCATTTACATATACAATTAAAGATGCCTTAGAAGCAGATTATACTATCCTACTAAGGCCGGCACGTACAGCTGAAATTAAAACGGCTAGATTCAATGCTGGAATGTTGACGGCTAGTTCAGCTGAATCTACTGAAAGCTTACGATATAAGTTGAGGTCTGAAAGAATGTGCAGTTCATCTACATCAGTAGGATATGATGCTACATCAAATGAGTATTGTTATAGAGTAGCTACATCAGCCGATACAGCATCCTTTAAAGGCCCGCGGTCTGCAGAATTCAATAGTAATTTCCAATCAAAATTTAATCCTAAGCCGGATGAGACATTAGACGGCCTTAAATTAGGAATGGATAGACTTGGTAATCCAATAAGGATATTATCAGAATCTAAGCTAATAGGAGGTGTTGCAACAGATGTATTTTATGGTTCATATAAGAAGGAATGGTATAGACACCTTGATTCAGCTGAGAAGTTAACTACATTAACTGCTTCATTTGCAAAGGCTGAGTCCACATCTATAAAGGATTATAAATTTAAAGATTCTTTTCTATTAGATACTACTTCTAGTTATTATGCTAATAATTACTCAATTAACTTTGATGGTGTAAATGACTATATAGCATTAGGCGATGTAACAACATCTGAAACTTTGCATATAACCGAGGCTCAATTTGATTCTCATGGCCTAAGCATTAATGCATGGGTGTATATAGGTGCCTCTGGATCTACGGTCAATCCAATATTGACTATTGGAAGAACTCATGATGATTTTAGAGGATATGCAGTAGAGATATCAGATGACTTTAAATTACAAATGCACTTGTATGGAGTGTATGGAAGAGGTAATACATCAGGTGTAACTGATCATAATAGACTATCAGTTAAACAGTCAGGAAGTATTGCACCATTAACTGCATATGAAGATTCCTGGATGATGTGTACTTTTATATACAGTGAATATGATCCTTCAACATGGAACATTTATTTAAATGGCAAACAGGTAAGTACTCAATATACAGGCCATAGCAATCACACTAATTTAAACTTAACATATGATGGCGCATCTAGTATTGGTAAGTTAGGTATTGCAACAGCAGCTTCAGAGTCATATTTCAATGGCTATATAAATAATATAGGTATATGGAAGGGTGTATTAAATGCAAAGCATGTTGCAGGTTTATGGAATGATGGAAATCCGCCATTTGCTGTAACAGCTTCAGCTGGTTATGAAGGAGGACAAACACTTGCCAAATTAAAATATTATTGGCCTATGGATGAAGGAGCTGGATTAAGAGTGACTAATGAGATAGCAGCCAATTGGGGTACATTAACCAATGGAGCTGCTTGGACTACTATAAGCCCTATAAGTTAATTCTTAATAACTTTTTCAAACAAAGCCCGAAAAAGATTAGGATCTATGGATTATATACCTTATATTTATATATAAATAATAAGATAAATAAATAATAACAAATCATGAGAAACCGATTCGATACGATAGTAGATAGCATTATCTGGCATACGGGTATAATAGCATTAGGAGTAATATTCCTTATTATAACTTTTAACCTCCATGATAGGTTCTAATTCCTTTAATATGGACCGGTAGCTCAGCTGGATAGAGCACCGCCCTTCTAAGGCGACGGCCGAAGGTTCGAATCCTTCCCGGTTCACGAAATTACATAGATGTATATGTAATACTAAACTAAAAACAATGAAAAAATTTATATTAAGCTTGATAGTACTGGTTACTCTATCTGCCTCTGCCCAATGTAACCAACATGTATTTAGCTCAGTGGGTGCTGATAAATGGACTAACTTTGAATACCAAGATTGTGATAGTGCAATGCATTCCTTCGGACTACCAACAGGAGGCTATACTATAATTAAATGTGCTGAGATAGGCACTGCATTTGCTCTTAATGGAGATGGGTTTGTATACCCATTGCTTACAGAACATCCTAACTATCCTTCTTGTATACAAGTGGAATGTCCCGGAGATCTAGATGGTGATGGTGTGGTAGCTGTTGAGGACTTATTGATACTATTATCAAGTTATGGAGTGCCATGCGTAGATTAATTTACTTATTAGCCTTATGGGCACCAATAGCGTCAGGCCAATGTGAATCTATAGCATTATCAGGTACACTATATCAAATAATAATGACCCTTCCTGCGGATGCTGAAACTCCGGACCTATGGGCAACATCTGCTCTAGATGGAACTATAATAGACCAAAATTTACCTAATTACGAGAATCCTAACTGGAATTCTCTCAACTTTGTTTTCAATGAGGATCTTAACGATACAATTGTAACTTGTATTTATTCTGAAGGAACTGCCTGCTGTAAAGGATATTTCTATGATGATAATGATGGGTGGATACAGTTAATAACTGCCACCTCACAATGTGATTTAAGCATTACAAGTTGGGACGCGTTGACGGGGGATATTATTATTGAAGCAGTTAATAGTCTTGATTGCGGTTGTAATGAATTAACAAATGAAGGCAATACTTGTAACAGCAGTGGTAGCCCTTATGTTGGTAACAATGAAACTGTCGGTCATATAGTTTTGGGCTTACACTCACCAGGGTTAGATTATAATTGGGGATGTACCGCAACAACCAATCATCCGGGTTGGACATTCAAAGCATTCACCCTTTTCGGTAATCAGGTACTAGAGAGTGGTGACACTTGGAGTGCTAATGTGTACGACACTTCTACGGCTAATGACTGTTGGACCGAAATGCTTGCCAATGACACTCTATGTATGGAGCTTGCTATATGGCAGATTAATTTATCTCAAACGGCTACAACAGATATTGGTGGCTGGGCCGTAAACCCTAATGTTGCAAATCAAACTCAAAATTACCCTGATGTAAACTTAGACGGTAACTCAGTTATTACTTGTGCTCCTCCTACATGTGATACTGTATATGTAGATATTGAAATTGTTGAATACCTCACAGACACTATAATTGAATATGTAGATATTGAAATTGTTGAATACCTCACAGACACTATAATTGAATATGTAGATGTCGAATGGATAACAACTGACACACTATATATAACAGATACAGTAGAGCTTGTAGAATATATAGACATCATAGAATATATTTATGATACAATAATTCTAATAGAAACCGACACCTTGATTGAGTTTGAGTATGTTTATCTAACAGATACCATGATCGTCGAGACTGTAGTGTATGAATACATCTACGTGTACAATACAGACACCATAACAGAATTCCTATCAGAGACTGTATATATAGATTGTGAAACCGGAGAATTGTGTGACCAATTAACCCCTTGTGATGATACCTCAATATTCGCACCCAATGTTGTAACCCCAAATGCAGATGGTTGGAATGATACATGGCAGGTTATTGCAGAAGGAGGCTGTTGGAGTCAATGGGAAGTCCGAATCTATAATCGTTGGGGAGGATTAGTCTGGATTAGCGCTTCAAGTAATGATCAATGGATTGCTGATGTTGCAACAGGTCTATACGTATACACAATAACTGCTCACAGTTCCATGACACCAAGTGTCTTTGAATTCAATGGCACCGTCACAGTATTATACTAATTAAAATGAAAGTAACCCTATTAAATATAACACCCAATGCTGAAGAGCATATTGTACAGATTGCACGTGTATCTAGTTCACGTAAAAATAAGAAAGATAAACCGGCAGGCCTTTTGTCATACCTGGTACGGCATAAACATTGGTCGCCATTTGAGCATGCGACCCTTACCTACGAAATTTCCACCAGCAAGGCCATCGGGATTCAACTCATCCGTCACCGCTCGTTTTCTTTTCAAGAATTTAGTCAACGATATCAAGACGTTAATACCTTTGATGATATATTTGAACCCATTGAACTCAGGGCCCAGTGTGAAAACAATAGACAGAGCTCCACGGAAATAATTAATCCTACAGTTGAAGGTATCCCAGCAAGTGATGCTATTGATTCACTCTTAAGTAAAACTCATAAACTTTATGATCAATTACTAGAGGCTGGTGTGGCACGAGAACAGGCTCGCATGATACTTCCTTTAGCTACTACTACTAAAATACATATGACAGGTTCAATTCGTAGTTGGATTCATTTTCTAGAACTAAGAGATGATGGACATGCACAAAAAGAAATTCAATTAATTGCTAAGGAAATTAAAAAGGATTTTATAGATCAGTTACCTATAATTTCAACTGCATTAAAATATATTTAAAGTAACTATGAAAAAATTAAAAGTAGGCGATGTTGTAAATGCAGTATTTTTGAGTGAGCCAAATGAATGTGAAGTTATTGAAGTTATCAATAAACATGTATATAAATTGATGATGAAGGAAGGTACTATTCTTCCAAATGCAACTTGGAAGAAGCTTTTAGAGAAGCCAATGCCATGGCATATAGTAAGTTTAGTACGGCGGGGAAATGTCAAAGTCATTAAGGATAGCAAGAGTATCCGATCGGACTTAGACCATGCAATATCCAAACAAAAAGCGTTCATAAGAGGAGAAATTAAGAAGTAGAGTATATTTATATTAAATAATATAAGAACATATCATGAAAATATCCGAGTTAAGAAATATAATTAAAGAAGAATACAGAAAGGTAATCTTCGAATCATTTGCAGATCCATTACTTCAGAAGTTAAGTAAATTAGGTGGAATGGAGAATAACAAACATTATGGTAATTTTTGGAACGCTGCAGCAAAGACATATGATATTGCTTGGGACAAACTTCCAGCTGGTTCGGTACGCAAAGTTTCGCCATCTGATAAAGCTGTTAAAAAAGGAATGGCATTTTATGTTCTAAATCAGCAAATAGAGAATCCATATTACAATCCACGTAGATGGAGTGCAAGTCAAGTACTACATGGGCCTGCAGTTTTAGCTGTCACCATTGATAATAAGATTCAATACTTTCAGCAACCCAGGATTGGGACAAGCAACAACAGAGGAATATCCGGTGTTCGGAATGCTCGTAGTACGAGTGGCCCAGTTGGGAAAGGTGCAGTTGGTACAATGCAAGTATCAAAACTTAAAACGCTTGCTGATGAAGTATATGTATTCGATTTAGAATCTTATAGAGGAGGAACAAGTGCACTAAAATCAGCAAGAGCAGATTTGAAATTAGGCAAAGATAAATTTACTGATGCCAAGTCCTGGAAGAGAGCCAACCTAGCTAGATATAAAGATATATTACAAGTTAGAGTGAGTTCAAGAGATGCAGTAGATGCAATGGTTGCATCAATTGTTCAACAAGCGAATACGGCAGTTGTAGAAGCAATGGCACTTCCTAAGGCAGATCAATACAGCGACCTGTTAGCAACTATAGATGGAAAAGAAATCCCATTAAAAAATGTAACCAATGCAATGACTAGAGCATTACAGTACTACGCTGAATACATTAGCAACGAAAATGATGCTGAACGCGAGAAGACGCAAGGGTCAGGTAGAGATGGTTTCGTAGCATCGACAGATAGATATTACATGCAACGTAAGAATGAGAAGGCCGGCGAGATTAAAAAATTATTGAATAAGTTCAAGTCAGGTAAATTAGATGGCTGGTATTAATATATTAATTTAAAGACAATACATTATGGGACATTCTGAAGATGAGTTTTACGAAATTTATGAAAAGATTTCAAAAAAAGGACTTCAAGCTGAATATGATCAGCAAATGAAAAAGATGAGGACTCAGTCTCATCATAAGCATAAAGAAATTAAAGACTGCATGCGGTATGCATGCGATAAAGTTATAAAAAATGAAAGCAATATTAGGAAATTTTAATAAAATTTCAGAAACAGAATTTAGATTAAAAAAAGATCTACAATTTGCAGATGTATCCATTAACGAAGACCGTGTAATACAAACTGTTAATTACCAAGATGCCCAGAATATACTAGTAGGTGATATATTAACGCATGAAGACCGTGATTATGAAATCAAATCAATTAACACAGATAATATTAAATATATTACAGTGATGGTATCACATATACAACAGCCTTATTCAGAGGCACCGAAGCCAAAGTTCATAGCTAGACAAATGTCTCCACCAAAGCCTCGACCAAAACCTTTAAAGGTAGTAGAAGCTTCTCAAGAAATAGATGAGGGACCTTATACTTTTGAGACCGACGAAGAGGTTGAAAAATTAGAAGAGGTGATTACTCCTGGTTTACCTAAGAAACAATCCTATTTTAAGAAATTTTTATCCTATGTAGGCAAGAAACTGGTCGGCTATTCTGATAGTTAAAGCGTAATTGCTCCATATTTATAATAAATTAAATAGAGGAAGTAATATGAGTTTATTTGGAGGATCAAGAAGTTCGGTTAATCGACCGCATATACCATTATTCAATCCACCTGGGATGGATAATGATGTATTACAATCGGCATTAGAGGCATTTCGGCCATCAGATCATTTAGATCACCCTTTAGCTCAAAATTCTGGATATGTGTTACTAACAAATAAACAGAATCATGATGACCAGATAATGGGCCGCCAGTTAGAATTTGTAATTGACCGAGGCTTGTTAGGAGGTCGGCCGGAACAGGTTATTATGGACGGTCATGTTATATGGGAACATCAAGTACTTGGTATTCTTAGGAGTAGAAGAGCCTTAAGAGAAAAACTAAAGAATAAATTCTTTGATGAATGGGATATACAACAACTGACAAGAGTTCAAGTACAAACTATATTAGCAGATACAGAAAATGACCCAGAAATGTATGGTCAAACGGCTAGAGAAGATGATATGATGGAAGCATATGCAGCTGATATGGAACAAGAGTACCTAGAAAGGTTTGAAGAAGATTATCAAAGGAGATTTGAACAAGAATATCCTGGACATTTTAGTAAAGATTTTCATAAACATTATAATGATATGGTAGAAGATGAATTAGATGAGGTAGAAGATGACTATGAAGAGTTATATACTGAATATATTGTAACGCCTAAGCATATAAGATATAAAAGATAAGATATGGCATACAAAATACGAAGTTTAAAGGAAGGACTAGAATATATAGGTTCAGATCTAGAATATATCATTGATGATGAAAATGATGTAGGCGAAGTTTATCTTGATGGAGATTTATTATATCAAGCAGATGATATCATTACAGAATACCAATTAGATGATCATTTCAGACGCAACTTTATAATAGAAGACCATGATGATGAGACGTTTATAACTGAATTTGATAAAATAGATTATAGTATAGATAATGCATCAACTGGTTTATTTACTAGTGGTGGTGAATATCTAACGCAATCCGGAAAAGAATATATTGGAGATTATCATGAACATCCTGATTTAGGAGCCATGGCTGGAAAGTTCCATGATTATCAATGGACTGAACGTGACCTACTTAGAGTAATGTTAAATAAGATTATAAGTCGTCAGGAACTATTAAATGCAAGGACCATGGCACCGGTAAGGAATATTGATTATACCGTAGGCGATGAAAATTACTAATATTCATCCAATAAACATACATAAAAATAATATTTTAGCATATTTATACTAAATTAATAAGACAGGAGACCAGTTATGAGTACAACAACATTATACGATACATTAAATAATCTTTGGACAGAGTTTCAAGATAACCATACAAAATATGCAGACAAAGGAAATAAGGCTGCAGCAACGAGAGCAAGAAAAGCTATTGGTGAAATAAAAAAATTAGTAACCGAATACAGAAAAGAATCAGTAATCGAAAGTAAAAGATCTTAAGACATAATGCAAGGCAATGATTTAAAATATAGATTAAAACAAATTATACGTGAAGAAGTGTTCTCAGCACTTGAAGAAGATACGTATAAATTTGGAACACTAGCTGATCCAAAGAAAATGGACCCAAATGATCCTATGGTTAAGGTTAATGGGTTTGCTTCTATGAATCGTAGTTCTATACGATCACAAATTGTTGATAGACTATCAGGCGCATTGGCTACATCAAAAGATGCAGCTAGAGGTGGCAATGAGTCATACCAAGCATATAAACAGTTACAAGATTTAATTAGTACTGATGGAATATTATATAAATTAATAGGAGCTGAACTAGACGTAGCCAATGAGTTAGAATCTACTAGACTGAAAGGTGGCAGACGGACAATCCCAATACCTAAGCAATAATATAATGAAAAAATCAGATATTAAAATAATAATAAGAGAAGAAATTTCAAATTTCTTAAAAACAGAGGCCCCAGTTGAAAAGACCGTACAGAAAGGTACAGTTACGGACAATGCACGACTAACTATGATTTTAAGTAGTCTAGGAAAACGTGCTAAGGGTTCATTCCAAAAAAGAAAAGTAGTATCACAGGTGATAATGTCATTGGCAAGTGCATTGGCTATTACACCAACAGAAGTGTTACGTGCTTACATGGATTATAAGAAGGATGCAAAAGGTGATGCATCTAAAGAAGTAAAGGCCGATTAATACCCCATTTAAACAATTCTAAGAATATATTAGGAATTATGAAAATAATTCTTTATATTAATGATAGATTATGAAAATGGGTGTAGTGTAATATGGTAAAGCTCTACTACACTATCCTTGGCAATTTTGCCACAACTAATCAAAATTAATAAAACATGAAAACCATGAAAAAAATGATTTTTACATTAACTCTTGGTCTGCTAATTGCAGTCGGGGTTAACGCGCAAAGCGCGAAAAGCACAGCAGGTGATTGGTACCTAGGTACCGGAAATATTGCTAACACAGCATGGACCGATTGGTCTGTATCTCCAAGTATTGGATATGGTATAACTGATGACCTTATGGTTGGATTAAACATCTCTCAGGTAAATTCGGATGCATCATTATCATTAGACTTGCATAGTAGATATTTTTTAACTGTTGCTGAACAGGATCTATTTGTATATGCATCTTCTAGTGATGTATTTGCATTTGATGATCTAAATTTCGGTATTGGGAAAATGTTCTCGTTCCATAAAGGATCGATTTATGTTGATCCAAAAGTAGTCTATAGTTTAGGAGATAAAACAACTAATTTAGAATTAGGGCTTGGCCTTAAATTCTAATAATTAAAAAAGGAGAAAAATAATATGGAAAGTATATTTAACAAAGTAAATGGGTTTATTAAAGGATTAGGAAGTATATTCCTTGGCCTTGTCCCAGTATCAATTTTATGGTACATTATATCTGGAACCAACGTCTTCGGATTCGAAGTGGTGGATAACCTTACTAATCTTGTAAACACATTAGGTAATAGTGGATTTACTGGATTTATAGTATTGATCATTTTATGGTCATTCTTTGATTCAAAGAAGTAAGTTTATAATAAGTAATTAGAAAGGCGCGCTAGCGTCTTTCTTTTTGTCAAACATTTCTGAAAAAAGCTTCAAAAAAATTAGGATCCTTATCAAATATACCTTATCTTTATTATATAAGAAATAATAAATATTAAAAAATTAAAGGATGTTAAAGGTAGGCCAAGTAGTAGAGTTAAAAGATGAGTTTAAAACCCCTAGATGTAGGAAGGGAATTGATTTCCGTACCGGCCGTGATTATTCAAAGTATAAAGTAATTACAATTAAGAAAGTAAATTGTATAGCCTATAACTTAGGTACATTTGTTAATGTAACCTTAAGGATAGAAAATTTAAAATAAAGCTTCAAAAAGATTAGGATCCTTACCAAATATACCTTATCTTTATTATATAAGGAATTAAGAAAAAACCATTAGATATGTTAGAATTACATGAAATAACCAGTAACGATTTAGAATCGAGAATAGAGTATTACCAGTACCAATTTGAAAGAGCCGTAGAGCGCAGAGACCCAAAAGCAATTAAATTCCATGGCAATAAAGTAGCCATCTTTATTGGGTTAGATAATGATCGATTAGAGGATGAAGCAGCAATGATGGTTGAGAATTTAGATAAAGTAATACGTAGAAACCAGATTAGTTAAAATTAAAAGAAATGATATTAAAGACAACCGAAGACGGATGGGGATGTGTTCCTCAATTAAAGAGGGCAGTAAGAAGCATAGATATGCTTAGAGACCATGTATATGAAATTAAGAATTGTGTAAGATCAAGTGATATGGAATATATGGTAGCCGAGATGAAAGCTCATCTGCAAGTAGCAATAGATGAATTAGATGAAGCCATGGTATGTGAATATGTAACCGTAGAAGAAGCAGAGTACTAATGAAAAAATGGATTATATTCGACTTAGATGGTACGTTGGCCGATATCGAAATACGTAGAAAAATTGCAACCAAACCAGATGGTAAAATGAATTGGGATATATTCTTTGCAGATAAATTAATAGAACATGATGAGCCTAATATGCCAGTAATAATGATGGCCCAATCCTTAAAGGCGTCAGGTTATAATATTGCAATATTTTCAGGTAGAAGCAAATCATCAAAACAAGTAACGGCTGAATGGTTAAAGAAGTATGGAGTTGAATACAATATATTAAAAATGCGACCTACCAGCCATCCATGGAAATTTATGCCTGATGAAGAATTAAAGTTAGGTTGGTTTAATGATTTATTTGCGGACAATGAAAATAAAGATGAACATGAAGTTGTTTGTGTTTTTGATGATCGACAAAAAGTTGTTGATATGTGGAGAGAAATTGGTTTAACCTGTATGCAAGTTGCACCAGGTAACTTTTAAAAAAAGATTGAAAAAGATTAGGACTTACAAGTAAAAGGCCTTATATTTATATAATAATAACTAAAAAAAAAAAGATGTCGTATTATTCAGCAAAAGTAAGTATTGTAATTGATACTCCAAAAGGAGTCAAGAAGCAAACCGAGATGTATCTAGTAGATGCGCAATCAGTAACCCATGCGGAAGCAATGGTAGTAAAAGACTTCGAAGGATCAGGAATTGAATTTGAAGTTAAAGGAGTAACCAATTCTAAGATTGCAAAAGTAATTGAAGTAAAGAGAGGAAATAGAGATTAACATAAATAATAAAAATTAAAAATTAAAAAATGTCAAAGAAAGTAAAAGGCCCAAAGGCAAATTATCTAATAAAAGATTTAGTAGTAGTTAAAATAGTTAACTGGAATAAAGAAGTCAAATACGAGATTGCAATGATAACGAATAAACGTTATGCAACGGTATTATCACCAACCACCTATGATATGAGAACCGAAGGCGGTTCAGGATTGATTATGGTCACTGTTGATAATCCTAAATCTAAATATACTATAATGAGTTCAGTAACAAACGCTTGGTTAGAAAATGGCGGCACAAATAATATGTGGATTCATAATAGAGACGGCCATACTAGATCTAATTATGCATTGGATGTTGAACTAAGAGGAGATGGTGAGCCAAGTGTAGATCCGGAAGCGGCTGCATGGATGAAGGTCGGCCAATTTGAAAAATGTGGAAACTTTTTATTCCCGACTCAAGGAGCAAGGTCATATTAAAATGAAAGTTGCAAATAAAATTACAAATAAATTCCAAAGAAAAGTTCTAAAGCGATATCCATCAGCTAGTCCAATGGATTCGGCTAATGGGGTTCAAATCATGAATGGCGATATGCATATCGCTGAAGAGTTCTTAATGCCTGGAACAAATTGTGAGGACACGGCTTGGGAGTATGCAGCAATTGCATGTAGGACAGCTCAAAACTTTAATAGAACTCATCCAATGAAAATGGATTTGAGTGATCTAGAGAGTAAATTAAATAGGATTAATAAACGAAGAGGTCCTAGAAAAAAATCAAAAAAATAAATTAATAAATCATGTCACAAGAAATTAATAAGCCAATTACGGATGAGGTATACGATAAAGAAACTCCGATAACAGAAGATCTGGTAACAGATGTAGTAGATGATCCTAGCGTTGAACCTGATCAGGATCCATCTTATTTAAGAACGGATCCGAAAGTAGTAGGGTATGATAGTGTGCAGCAACAAGAAATTGTATATGATTATATTCTATCAAATTTTAATCCAGTAACCGATTCTATATTAGATTTCGGATGTGGTAGAGGAGATTTTCTTAGACATATAGAAAATGGATATCAAACGGATGTTAATTACAAAGGCGTTGATTTAAGTCAGCCATTAATTAGTGTAGCTAACGAGTTATCACCATCAGGAAACTTTACTAATAGTAATTGGTTTGATTTAGATGGCAATTACGCAGCCGATTGGGTTGTTAATATACAATCATCGACAATCCTATACGAAGATCCGGGACCAGATTTTGATCCGGTTCAAGGATTAAGAAATACTATAACTAAAATGTTAGAATTAGCAGATACCGGAATAGTAATTTCTTTATTAAGTACATTAGCACCTTATTCATACGATACCGAGTATTTAGTATACGATCCTATTGAGACATTGGATTGGGCATTAAATGAATACGGAGGCCTAGGCGGCAACGTAAAATTAGACCATAGCATGACAGATGCTGTATTCACATTAACAATATATAAATAATAAAAACATTATAACAATGGCAAAGTATACTCCAAGTTTAAATATGACAGCAGGAATTGATCGAAAAAAAGTAGATCACCTAGGCAAAAATTATGCATCAATTGATTTTGAAATTAAAGAGCATGTAGATCCTACCAACTTTAAATATGCAAAAATGAAACCTATTGTAGGTACATTTATCATAGGTAATAAACGGGTAGATGTAACATATGCAGAACTTACTCATATATCTAGAACATGTCACCAAGCTGCCCAGCAATGTGATATGGCATACCGAATTGGGAAATGGGGAAGACCAAGGACGCGTTTACCCTACTAATGGGGTTTCATAAACGATATATTAATGATGATCAAGTAATTAGCATATACCAGAAGTTAGGATGTGCGGGAGTAATTGATTGGTATGCTAGAGGAGCAGATGCGATAATTACGTCAGGTAATCTAGCTAGATCGGTTAATGATTTAATGAAAATACTCCCGCATAATAAAAGTCGTGCATGGAATAGAATTTCAAATTTAATATCAAATGCATCTATCAAAAAAGAATTAAGTAATATTTATAATAAAGAAGAATATGAGTAAATTTGGATTATATACAGTTAATAGTAATGAATCATCTCGGCATATTAATTTAGTAGAGATGCCATCCATTAGCCAAGCCGAGGCATATTTTGCCGGAGTTAAGCAGTTATCATTACACCAGTTACGTGATTTATTTATAGTTAAAGAAATTAAAAACTCAAGCAA
>Ga0115000_10002133_pt1 | contig 17288 bp, 15 predicted proteins | sample ArcticOcean_MG_C_6_FD_89690 | JGI IMG/M metagenome (GOLD analysis project Ga0115000, IMG submission 89690) | Marine microbial communities from western Arctic Ocean - ArcticOcean_MG_CB8_128 | ecosystem: Environmental > Aquatic > Marine > Oceanic | place: Arctic Ocean: Canada Basin | collected...
GATTTGAAGCGAATCCCGATAATTATAAGAAACTATTAATGAGATTCAAAAAGCATAACAATGTAGAGATTTATAATTATGCAGCCTGTGAAAAAGACGGTCCTGTTGAGTTTAATATAAGTGACAACGGGAATAACGCTGCGTCAAGTTCTCTCGGAATTTTTCATAAAGCTAGAGATATTGGTATTGATAAAAAAATCCAGGTATCGGGGATAAATCTCAATAATTTTCTTGAAAATCTAAGTGTTGACTATATTGATGAGTATATTAGTGACATAGAGGGGATGGACTTTACAGTTATGAAAACCCTCTCTCCTTTCTTAAACAATAAAAAAATAAAGTTTATAACTTGCGAAGTTGCAAAAGATGGCCAAGAGAGTCCATTTTTGAATATCCCCACAAATTTCATGAGTGATTTTGAGAAATTATTAGCTGGAAAGTATATTTTAGTTTCTAAAGGATGGGGTTATCTTAAAGAGGACCAATATAATGATGTGCCTGAGGATTATCGATTTATGGATTGCATGTGGAAAGTAAATTAATTCTTAAAAGATTTAAATTAATATTGAGGCGAAAATGATATTCAGTATTAGTAGAGAGAGTAAAAAATATTTTATTAATACTATTGCTCTTTTTTTTGAAAAAGTCTTTAAATTATTTCTTGGTTTTTTTGTAATTGTTTTACTTACTCGTTATTTAGGGCCTGAGAAATTTGGTTTATTATCTTATGTCCAGGCTTATGTTAGTATTGGAGTAGCAATTGCTGCATTAGGGCTTGATCAAATTGTTACTAGAGAAATAGTAAAAAAACCTGAGGCCAGAGATTCAGTCTTAGGGACTACTTTTTGTATAACTTTATTGAGCTCAGCAATTGTAATTTTATTTTCAATAAGCTTAGCTTATTTTTCTGAAGATAAAGAAACTGCAATTCTGATAAGCATTTTATCGTTTACGATATTATTTGCAACTTTTGGTTTTTTAATTGATGCTTATTTTCAAGCCAAAGTCCTTTCCAAATATGCAGTTTATTCTAATACTGTTGTTAATATTTTATCTTCTTTTATTAAAATTTATTTGATTTTGATAAAGGTTGATTTAATATATTTTATTTATGCTTTGCTTTTAGATGGCATATTTATGACCATTGGTTATATTTATATTTATAAAGCACAAAATCTTTCTATAAAGGATTGGAGATTTGACAAAGAACTAGCAAGAAGGTTAATAAAACTATCTTTACCACTAGTTTTCATCGCAATAACTGCTTATATATACACGAGAACTGATTTAATTATGATCAAGCATATTTTAGGAAATAAAGTGGCTGGAGAGTATGCTGCTGCGCTGAGGGTGAGTGAGTTATTCTTCTTTATTCCGAGTGTCATAGCTATGTCTATTTTCCCAAAAATTGTAAGTTTAAAAGATAAAAATTATCATCATTATTTAAATCTTTTAGAGAATTTATATCGAGTAGTTTTCTGGCTTGGGCTTATTGTTGCAATTTCTATATCATTCTTTAGTCAAGGCATAGTAAATCTTCTTTTTGGAGATTCTTACATTAAGTCAGCACAAATATTAAGAATCCTATCATTTAGTATTATTTTTATTTCAATTAATGCTGTTTTTGTTAAGTTTTTATATGCAGAGAATTATGAAAAGAAATACCTTTACAAAAATTTATTAGGAGTTATAGTTAATATCTCATTAAATTATCTATTGATAAAAAGCTATGGAGTTATTGGTGCTGCCTATGCAACTTTAATTACACTTTTTGTTATTAATTATTTATATGATATTTTTGATAAGGATCTTAGAAATCTTTATTATTTAAAAATTGTTTGCATTACCCCCTTTTATAAAAAATGATTCAAAATAAGATTGCTTTTTATGCTCCATTTGATAAAAGAATTAAAAATGATGGTTTTCTAAAAGATTTTGTTGATCTGATTGGTTATAAATTGCTTGCAAGAGATTTAAATCAATTAGGTTACGAAGTGCATAGTCTAGATGTTTTTCAGCGTCAAAAGATTATTCCTAATATTTGTGTTTTTCTTGATATTCCACCAGTTCATATTTCTGAGCTTATTAATATTAAAACTAAGTCAATAGCTCTATTAAGAGAGTCAGAATCAATAAGCAGAGAAAATTTTGATTTAAAGAGACACCCTGAGTTTAATCTGATCTTAACGTGGAAAGAAAATCTTGTTGATAATCAAAAATATCTGTCGTATCCATCAACAAGAATCATAAGTTATGTACAATCGAAAGTATTAAGTCCTTTTGATAGAAAATTGTGTGTACTAATTAGTAGTAACCTTTCTTCTAACTTGCCTGGAGAATTATATTCATTAAGAAAAAATATTGTTAATTGGTTTAATATTAATTATCCAATTGATTTTGATTTATGGGGCTTTGGCTGGGATGAATATAGACTAATTTTATTTAAAAGAACAATATTTCGCCTAAAAAAATTTTCAAGATTTATACCACCGTTATACAAAGGAGTCTCATTAAATAAGCTTGAAACACTGAGTAATTATAAATTTTCAATTTGTTTTGAAAATACTAGTCAGGTTAATTATTATGTTTCTGAAAAAATTTTTGATGCATTTTTGTCTCAAAATGTCCCAATATATTATGGCGCTCCAAATATTACTGAAATAATTCCAAAAGAATGCTATATTGACTTTAGGGATTTTAATACTTTTGACGAGATGTATGATTTTTTAAAGAACATGTCACCTGAACAGTATATGAAATATTTAAGTTCAATTCGTAATTTTTTAAATAGTAAAAAGGCCCACAAGCTTAGTATGGACGTATGGATAAATACTTTAAAAAAATCTATATTGAGATTAAATGTTAATTGATGCATTATCTCTGGATAGTGGCATATCACTAGAAGAGTCAATAGTTATAGTAGGAGCAGGAGCTGCGGGAATAACCATTGCTTGCGAGTTTGAAAAAATTGGATTGAATGCTATTTTAATAGAGAGTGGAGATTTTAATCCCGACTCTGAGACTCAAAACTTATATAAAGGTTTTGTTGACTCGACCTCGCCAAACTCTTTGCCTCATGAACCAATAGATAAGTATAGAGCCCGTTTTTTTGGAGGAACCACAAATTGGTGGGGCGGAGCTTGTTTGCCTTATGATGAAATTGATTTTTTAAAAAAAACAGTAACAAGTAATAGTGGCTGGCCAATTTCGAGAGAATCCTTAGATCAATATTACAGCAGAGCAAACGAATATTTTGGAATTAATTTAGTGGATTTTAATTTACCACCAAAAAGTAAATTAGGTTCACGTGAAGTCATTGATGGCCTCTCTAGTTCATCTATATTTAAAACAAAATATTGGCTCCTAAAAGAAAATAAAGTTAATTTTGGTAAAAAATATAAAAATAAACTTAAAAACTCGAAAAACATAAAGATACTTTTAAATGCAAACGTCATTTCTTTAGAGCAGAAAAATGAATCAATTGAGCACTTAATTGTCAAAACAATTAACAATAAAAAATTTACTGTTAGAGGTAAAAAAATTATTCTTGCAATGGGAGGCTTGGAAATTCCAAGAATATTACTAGCTTCTAAGAGTCACTCAAGAAATGGAGTTGGTAATAATTTTGATTTAGTTGGTAGATTTTACTCACCACATGTTAATGCAACACATGGAATCTTAATTTTAAACCCTAAGGTAAAAGTTGATAGAAAGTATGAAAAATTATCTAAAGGAATACTATATAGAAAATTTATTTCGTTATCAGATGATTATATAAAAAAAGGGTATATGAATTGTAAGATTCTTCTAGAGTCAATAGATACTGTTGAAAAAAATGAATTAACTGAGCATGTATATAAACTTTTCCATCCAATGACCGGTATTAATGAAATATATAATAAAATATTAGACAAGAAAAATTTTGCATTTGCTTTAAATGGCGCATTTGATCAAGTTCCAAATTATGATAGTGGTATTAAGTTGTCAAAAGAGAAAGATGTCTTAGGAACGCCTAAAATTATTCTGAAACATGCAATTACTGAACAAGATAAAAAGGCATATTCTGATTTCTATAAGCTGCTAGCTATAACCGTTGGCTCATATGGTCTTGGAAGGTTTTGTTATGACAAATCAATGAGATATCTTTTTAAGTACATAGAGGGCTATCATGGGGCCAGTCATCATACTGGTATGACTAGGATGGCTATTAAACCTTCTGAGGGAGTTGTTGATGTTAATTGTAAAGTTTTTGGGTTAAGCAATCTTTATATTTCAAGTGCATCCATCTTTCCAACTGCAAGTCATGCTAATCCTACATATACTATTGTTGCTTTGTCAATAAGACTAGCAGAACACTTAGGGAATGAAATGAGGAGTGGTTGAGTAATGGATAGACGTAAATTTATTATCATGTCTTCTGGTCTTATTATTTCTGGAAGTCTAATTGGAAAATTTTTTTATGATAAAACTAATGTCTACAGAAATAGTTATGCTAATTTAGCTAATAGAGATAATGATATTGAAATAATTTCACTAATTTATCCTAATTCTGATGATAGTGTTCGTTTTTTAAAAGAAGCTATTCAAAAAAGTGGTTTAATAAGTGATTTAGAAATGGAATCTTTTAGAGAAAAAGTATTGATTGCTTATAAAGAGTATGATTCCAAAGACTTTATTAAATTTGCAAATAATAGGATGAAAAATGACTTTATGGATTTAAAAATATTTACCATTGATGGTTGGGTTTTTTCTGATTTTGAGTGTCGTCTTTGGCATAGTTTTGGATAAATCTTAAGTCATAAATACTAGATAAAAAGTGTGAGTAAAATTTTGATAAAAAAAGAAAAACTAAAAAAATTAATTGAGCCTCATTATTATAAAAACCTAGTTAATGATGAATATAAATTAAAGACAATAAATGCAAATCAATTACTTACCTTTAATAGGTTTGATCTTTGTTTTAAATTGATGTTTTTAGAAAAGATGGAATATGATCCTGCACAAGCAATGATCATTTATAAAGAACACATCAGGTCTTTAACATTAGGGAAATTTTCTGAGCCAGGAAGTTTGAAAAAGAATAGTTTTGAAAAGTATATTCAAGATTTTGAGAGTTTGTTGAATGATATTCGCGAAAATGGCTTTAAGAAAAATAAATCTTTAATTCCATTATCATCAAATGGTTCCATTGCTAATGGTTCACATCGTGCGTCAATTGCAATTTTTTTCAATAAAAAAGTTGATTGTGTTGATATTAATGTTCAGAATCATCTTTACGACTATATCTTTTTTTATAAAAGAAAAGTATCTACCCAAATAATGGATGCTGCAGCTAATACATTTATTAAATATGCAAAAAATGTTTATATTGCAATTATATGGCCCTCTGCAATAGGAAGAGATAAGGAGTTACACGCAATCTTGGATAGGGTTGTTTATCTTAAGAATGTAAAATTAAACCGAAATGGAGCTCATAACCTTATATCTCAAGTATATTTTGGTGAAGATTGGCTTGGAAGTGTAAAGGATAATTACAAGGGTTCGGATGGAAAGCTAATAAAGTGTTTCAAGTCTTTTGACCCTGTTAAATTTATTGCATTTCAGTCTACTGATGAAGAAGTTGTCAAAATTAAACAAAGAATAAGGTCGTTGTTTAATTTAGGAAAACACTCAGTTCATATTACTGATAATCATTCAGAGTCTTTAAGGGTTTCAAGACTTGCATTTAATGACAATAGTATTCATTTTCTCAACTATTCTAAGCCAAATAAATTTCTCTCAACACATAAAAAGATCGATAACTTTAAATTATTTTTAAAAGAAAATCAAATAAATGAGGATAGTGCTATTCTTGATTCAAGTATAGTTCTCTCTGCATACGGATTAAGGGAAGCTAAAGATACAGATTTCCTTATTAATAAAAGTAAAGATATTAAATTTAACTTTGATTCAATAAATAATCATGAAGAAGTTTTGAATCATTATGGATTAAAAAAAGCCCACTTAATTTATAGTCCTGATAACTATTTTTATTTTAATGATGTTAAATTTACCTCATTCTCAAATCTATATGACATGAAATTAAAGAGAGGAGAGACAAAAGATCAAAATGACTTGATGCTAATGGAGGCATTAATTGAATCTAACACTTTTAAAGAAAATTATGCAAAACTAAAGCAATTTGTATATTATGAAAAGATTAAATCTAGACAAAGAGCCCTTAATCTTTTAAAGGCTTTAGGTCTTTATATTTTTCTAAAAAAAATTTACAAAGGTTTAAAAAAATGATCTCAGTCATTCTTCCAGCCTATAACGCTTCCAATTTTATTGCGGAGTCAATAAATAGCATTCTTAATCAAACCTATGAAGACTTTGAGTTGATTATTGTAAATGATGGGTCTAAAGATCAAACTGAGGAAATAGTTAATTCATTTAAAGACTCTAGAATAAAGCTAGTTAATAATGATTCAAATATGGGGATTGTTTTTTCATTAAATAAAGCCATAGCAATTTCTAAAGGAAAGTTTATTGCAAGAATGGATTCGGATGATATAGCAATGGAAGGTAGATTGGCTAAGCAGATTGAATATTTGCATAATAATAATTTAGAGATATGCGGTTGTTCTATTAAGACATTTGGCTCTATGGAAAAAACTATCACCTATCCTGAGCTTATTGAAGATGTAAGGTTTTTTTCAATTTTTGGATCACCATTAGCTCACCCAACTGTTTTAGGGTATGCAAATTTATTCAAGAAATATTTCTATAATAATGTCGTTGCAGAGGATTATGACTTGTGGACAAGGATGTTAATTGATGGAGTTAGAATTGGAAGTATGCAAGATTCTTTACTAAATTATAGAGTGCATCCTGGTCAGATTACTTTAGATAAAAGTGATATTATTGAATCTTCAATCAATATATCAAAAAAATATATTGATTCATACATTGATGATTTAGAAATACGAAATCAGTTGAATGACTCAAATTGCTTTATGAGTGGGAACTATAAGCGTAAAGAAATAAATTCCTTTTTAAAAAAAATAATGATATTTGCAAAAAAGAACCAAATCTCAAATTCTATGAAATGCAGAGCTATAAATATCATTTTTGCAAGAGCTAGCTCCTACAATCTATTAACTTTAGTTTCTTATATTAAAGTTTTAAAATCTATTGATTCTAGAGTTCTTGTAAATATCAACAAAAGATTAGCGCTTTTACTTATTCTCTCAATTAATAAAAACTCCAAATTAGGTTTACTTTTAAGCCGTATCTTTAAAAAAATATAATAATTATTAATTTGATGATAACTTAAATAATTAACGTAAAATATTTTTTCTAAGTAAAAATATTATTAATAAAAAAAATTATTAAATGAATATTCTAGTCACCGGTGGCGCAGGTTATATCGGAACACATACAGTTGTTGAGTTATTAAATGATGGTCATCAGGTCATTGTTTTAGATAATTTAAGCAACAGTAGTCTTAATGCACTTAAACAAGTCGGTTTTATTACAAAAATAAAATTACATAATAAGAAAAAAGCAACTGGTGACTATATTTTTATTAAAGGAGACTTAAGAGATAGAAGTTTAATCAGTAAAATTTTTACCATATATTCTATTGATGCTGTTATTCACTTTGCTGGTTTAAAGTCAGTTGGAGAATCAGCCCTATATCCTTTAGAATACTATTCTAATAATGTTATGAGTAGTATTATTTTATTTGAAGAGATGCAAAAAGCAAATGTTAAAACTATAATTTTTAGTTCAACTGCTGCCGTTTATGGGACGCCTAAATCAGTCCCTATTACTGAAAAATTTTCTACTGAAAGTATATTAAGCCCCTATGGTAGATCTAAATTAATGATTGAAAATATTTTAAAAGATATCTATGCTTCAGATTCAAATTGGAAAATTGCATTGTTGAGGTATTTCAATCCAGCAGGTGCTCATCCTAGTGGACTAATTGGTGAAAATCCTAATGGCGTTCCTAATAATCTAATTCCTTATATTACTCAGGTTGCATCAGGAAAATTAGATAGGTTGAAAATTTTTGGTAATGATTACCCAACTATTGATGGAACTGGTGTGCGTGATTATATTCATGTGGTCGATCTTGCTAAAGGCCACATATCAGCTCTTAATTATATAACTACTAAAGATACAGTATTAGATCTATTTAACTTGGGTACTGGTAAAGGGACAAGTGTTCTTGAAATGGTTAGAGCATTTGAAAGAGCAAGTGGAAGAAATATTCCATTTAAATTTGAAGATAGACGTTCAGGTGATGTTGCTGAATGTTGGGCTTCAACTAAATATGCTGAATTAACTCTAGGCTGGAAAGCTCAATTGGATGTTGATAATATGTGTAATGATGCATGGCTATGGCAAAAAAACCTTCTTTAGAACTCTAGTGATTAGCAAATAATTAGATGATTTTTAAATAAATTGAGGATAGTTTAGGCTTAAGTTAATATGATTTATTAGCTCCAATTATTAATTTAAAGTTTTAAAAATGAATTTTTATCATCAATAAATTTACTATATTTTTTTGAGAAGTAATTGGCATCATCCTCATTTAAAGATGCAAATGACACTTTATTATCTATAGCTAATTTTTTTTGAAATTCATTGAATGAGTTGGGGTAACTATGCCTTAAAAAATTATAATTGAAGATATTTTTATCAATTCTCTTATTAATAAAGGTTTTAACTATCATAGCATTTAAATAGTTTTGAGCATCTTCTAGCCTTCCTGCAACATCCCAATATAAAACTATCTTCATGTTTTTTGTTTTTATTTTATCAGTAGACATTTGTGAGCTTGAGGACGCATGAGCTAATCTAGAATCAAAAATAACTACATCACCAGCTTTGAGAGGTACTCTATATTTTTTTCTTGGAATTTTATTGATTAAATCCTTATGTAAAACATTCAAAGTTCTTCTATCGAAGTTTTTGAATGATTTATGAGAGCCTTTTTTTATATCAATCCCACCCCCAAACTGCAACGAATTATCTTGTAAATATATTCCAATCTTGTAGAATCGATATTCTTCTAAAAAAAGGTAATCAGCTTTCAAGTAGTCTTCAAAATTCGAATCTATATGCCATCCTTTATTTTTTCCTGAAACATTGATCTTATTAATTTGAATATTTAGATCAGCCAAATAATATATTTCATTAGACAATTTTTTTAATTTTTTTATAATTTGCTTTAAAAAAAGTGTTTTGAAAATATTATCATTTTGAAGAGCGAAGTCTATACAGTACTCACAGCTTTCACCATCTTTTATATTAACTAGAAGAAAATTTCTTAATTGTGAAATTTCAGAAGTGCTTAAGCCAGATTGAAAGGCAATATAACCATTTTTTCTAAAATTTTTGAAGTCTATATTCATAATTCAACGAGATATCTTAATAAACTATGTTTGTTGACAACTTTTCTTTAAAATTATCATATCATTACAGTGTGATGAAACAATTAACATGACTTATGTAAAGAGATAAAGCAGTCCTGCTGACCTTATTTTGTAAAAGCAAAAAATGAAAAAATGACTATTTAGCAATGAATCTTAGGCAATCTCCTGAGTCTCCTTTCATTAATTTACCATTTTTTAAATAGGTTCTACTATGAATAACCTCATTAAAATTACTTTCAAAGAATTTACTTGAAAAGTAATAAGTATGTGGTGGATCTATTTTATGTTTGATACCAGGATTATGATTAGGGACCTCAAAAAAATAAATAGTATTTTCATTTGATAATTTTTTAAAATCCTTGATTACCACATCTATATCTGTAACGTGCTCTAGGCTATGAGAAGCATAAAATAAATCAATACTTATTTTGATTTCATCTGTAGTATTAACTGTAGTCCAATTATTTTTAAAATACTGAGCTATTTTAGAGGGCTCAACATTGATTATATTATGTCCTGCAGCATTTAACAAAATAGATATACCGCCTGGTCCTGCACCAAAATTTACAATATTTTTTTGAGAATCATTTAAATTTGGAAAAGTATCTAATAATAGGTTGTAGTGTTGGATATCTCTGAGTTTGACTGGATGGTCTTTCTCTATACCTTTGGCAAAGTTTACCTCTTCATAAAATTGGTTTAGTTCTTCTTTAGAAGGCATTGGATCGACAATGAAATAACCTTTATCTTTATAGATTAAATCAAGTTTAGTAAATTTCTTGAAGTAGGTCTTACTTGCAAGCATAGCTTTTACTTTGGGGCGATACATTTTTGGCAAAATTCTAAGCTTATAGAGTAGAATCGCTGTAGATGTTTTAAGATAATTTTCAACAAAACTACCTAAAGTCATATTAGACATAATAATAAAATATTTTTCAGTTAATTCAGGAATAATTATATAAGAAAAATAAACCTTAATCATCTAATTAAAAAACCTCTAAATAGAGATTGTTGACTTAGAAACTGGAAAAAGAAATAGTGTCTTAGAAATTGTTTGAGTCTTTGAGAAAGCTAGTGTTAAGAAAACTCCTTTTTTGAAAGTAGGTGTTTTGAAGATGAAGCTGAATGTTGGGCCTCAGTAAAGTGTATTTGATTAACCATGAGCTGTAAAGCACAAATAGTATATCTAAAGATACATAGGTATGCCAAAAAATCCTCTATAAAATAGAACTATTTTTCAATATAGTTAAAAACTGATGTTATACAATCTCTTCCATAACTATCAGATAAATTTTCCATATAACTATTATTTAGAGGGATAGCTTTGTATACTTTCTTCAAATTCGTAAAACGACAGTTTTATCAAATTAAAGATGGCGGGTTTAATGCTTTTAACAAAAAATTACTCATTATTTATCCTCACTGTGTATTGATACCAATGTACTTATTAGCTATCCCTATCGTTTTGCTTATTCGCCTACTTGGTCCTTTTTATTTAATTCGTTGGCAAGGAATTTGTGCCTCTCGTATTGGCCAATTTGCAGCAAATATAGAGCTTTATTTATGCGAAAAAGATAAAGGCATCAATTTGCCAAATCGAAGATATTTTGATATATTTTTTCTCGAACATATGCCAATTTGTAACAATCAACTCTTATTGATGTGGAAAAGAGTTATAAGAGTGTGGCCGAGATTTATTTTTTACCCAATCAAAATAATTAATCAAATTATTCCTGGAGGCAATATCCATGAATTTGGACCATCTTGCATTGATAGAGATATTAATAATTTATATGATTCGACATTACCCCATCTCTTTTTTACAAATGAAGAAGATAAAAGAGGTTTGCAAGGTATAGTAGATTTAGGAATTCCTAAGGATACTAAATTCGTATGTTTAATGGTTAGAGATAGTGCTTATTTACCAGAACATCAGTACCATTCCTATAGAGATGGAGATATTCAAAATTATATTTTAGCTGCTGAAGAATTAACTAATAGAGACTATTATGTAGTCAGAATGGGCGCAAAAGTAAATCAGAGAATTAAATCCAAAAATCCAAAAATAATTGATTATGCTGCTAATGGTTCTAGAAGTGATTTTATGGATATATATTTGGGAGCAAAGTGTACATTTTGTATAAGCACCTCAACTGGATTTGATGCAGTTCCAACAATTTTTCGGAAGCCAAATGTGTTTATTACCGTTCCAGTAGGCTATATTTATACATTTAGTAATAATTTTTTATCAATCACTAAGCATCACATATCTTTAAAAGATGGTCATAAGTTAACATTAGATGAAATTTTTGACAGTAATGTTGCGTATGCTCTTTCTTCAGATACTTTTAAAAATAATGGGGTTAAAGTTGTTGAAAATTCACCTGAAGAAATTAAAGACCTTGTAATTGAAATGGATGATCGAATTAATGGTCATTATTTTGAAGAAGATGAAGTTATAAGAAATATCTCAATTAAAAACTACATAAAGAATATTAAGAAAGATCAAAAAAATATTCATGGAGAAATTGTTTCTTTGTTTGGGGCTAGATTTATAGAAGAAAATAGCTCTTTTTTTAATTTAAATTAATTATTGTGACTAAAAAGACCTCAATCACTTCAATTTTAGTAGAGTTCTTAACTCAATATACTTTTCATTTTGTCATTTTATTTTTATTGCTACTTAGTGAAGGATTAGTGGCTGCTGGAACAGTTTTATCAATGGTCCCATTAGCTGACTATTTATTAGAGCCTACACTTAAAGATGCTAATAAGGTTACCTCTTATACAATTTCAATATTTCATAAGCTCGATATTCCAGTAAATTTTTGGTCTTTTGGCCTACTATTTGCTGGATTAAATTTTATTAATGGACTTTTCAAGGTTTTAATTCGATATGCGATTTTGAAAATAAAGTATTTGATACTTTACGACTTGTTTAATAATGCACTTACTACATTTTTTAGAGCTAAATGGAGTTTTTTTAATAAGTCTGAACATGGTTATCTGCTTAATACTCTCAATAAAGAAATGAATACCATTGGTGATACTCTAGGACATCTTGCAACTCAACTTGCACAAGTTGTTCAATTTTTAGTTTATCTTTCAGTTCCATTTGTATTAAATCCTAAGATGACTATTACTGCAATTGTCCTTGCATTTATTTTCAGTGTGCCTTTCATCTTAATGAATAGAGTGAGTTATAAGTTTGGATTAAAAAATACAAGTACGTCTAATAAATTATTAGGAGTATTAAGTGAAACCTTGCAGGGCGCTAAAATAATTCTCGGTTTTGGTGAACAAAAAAAATCAATTATGAGGTTTCTTGAAGCCTTTAAAAATCATGTTTCAGCAACTTTAAAATCTCAGACTCTAGCTGTTTCAGTACCTTCATTATTTGCTCCATTTGGTATTTTAGCGGCAGTCATTGCCTTGGGGGTAGCGATACAAAGTGGAAGTGATCTACCAGAATTAGTGGCTGTACTGTGGAGTCTTTTGGCTGCATTTCCTATTCTTTCGTCATTATTGCATGCGAATGTTAGTATTAATAATTTTATCCCAAGCTATGAGCAATTAGTATCTCTAAGAGAGGAGGCTCAATCGTCTGCAGAAATAGATGGTAATAAGAAATTTATATCTTTAAATAATTTAACTTTAAATGCGGTAAATTTTTCTTATCCAGATAGCTATAAGACCATATCTAACGTGAATATGAATATAAAAAATGGTGAAATGACAGCAATTGTTGGGGAGTCGGGATCAGGCAAATCAACAATTGTAGATTTAATATTAGGGCTTCAAAGCCCAGATTTCGGAAAAATTACACTAGACGGAGAGAACTTAAAGGATTTAAATCAAAATAGTTTTAGAAATAGAGTTGGTTATGTGCCTCAGGATTCAATATTATTTTACTCCTCTATTAAAGATAACCTACTATGGTCAGTTGATAATGCAACTGACGAAGAGTTATGGGATGCCTTAAAATTAGCACATGCAGATAAATTTGTATTAAGTTTGCCTAAAGGTATTGATACCATTGTTGGTGAAAGAGGTTCTAGATTATCTGGAGGACAAAGACAGAGAATCGCCTTAGCAAGAGCATTGCTAAGAAAGCCTGCATTACTAATACTGGATGAGGCGACAAGCTCTTTAGACACTGAGTCAGAAATTGCAATACAAAGCTCTTTAGAAATGTTATCAAATAATATGGCTGTATTAGTAATAGCTCATAGGCTTTCAACAATTTCAAAATCCAATAATGTATATGTTATGCATTCAGGAAAAATTATTGAAGATGGGCCATTTTCGGTTCTTAGTAATAATTCAGGAAGTTATTTATATAATTTATTAAAAATTCAAAATTCCAAAGAATAATATTATTAATTAATAGGAATTATTTATATTAAATTCAGAGTACTTTGGACTAAACTACCATTTGGAGATATTTAGGAGTAATTAAATGGCATCTAAACTTATAAAAGAAATAGAAGAAATTTTTATAATAGCTGAAGCTGGAGACCAGCACTTTGGATCAGTAAAACTAGCAAAGGAGATGGCTCTCAAGGCAAAATTATGCAATGCAAGTGCTATTAAGTTTCAACATCATTTACCAGACGAGGAAATGCTCAAGGAAATTCCTGATTCTAGCAATATGAACGAGCCTTTATATGATTTTCTTGTTAAAAATGCTTTGTCAATCGATGAGCATACTGAAGTTAGTGAATATTGTAATGAGATTGGAATAGAATATATGTGTACGCCTTTCTCTTATAAAGCAGCAGTTGAACTTATTGGTCAAACTAATATCAAAAGGTTCAAAATTGGATCTGGAGAAATGACTGATATTCCAAGTTTAATAAAAATAGCAAATTTAGGCCTACCAATGATTGTATCTACTGGCATGTCAACTTATGATGAAATTGATGAAACTTATAATGCTCTAATTGATATAGTCAATGACCTATCATTGTTATATTGTGTTTCTGAATACCCTCCAATATATAATGATATGAATTTGCTAAATATACAAACTATGCAATTAAGGTATACAAAGGCTAGAATTGGTCATTCTGATCATACTCCTGACTTATATACTGCTTTTGCAGCCGTAGCTTTGGGGGCTAAAATTATTGAGAAGCATGTGATTCTTGATAAAAAGATGCCTGGTCCTGATCAAAGTGTTTCAATAGATTTTAATGACTTACAAGCTTTAGTTGATGGAGTAAGAAAAATTGAGCTTGCTTTGGGTAGTGAAAAAAAAGTGCATGATGAAGAAAAGCAAATTAGAAAATGGGCATTTAGATCAGTTGTATCAATCAAAGATATTAAAGAAAATGAGATAATTACCAAAGATATGGTCTGGACAAAGCGCCCTGGAACAGGAATCCCTTCTAAAGAAATTGATAAGGTGATCGGTAAAAAAGCCATCAAGGCTATTAATAAAAATTCACTTATATCCTGGGAGCAATTAGAAATATGAGTAGAAAGATTTTGTTAGTAACAGGCTCAAGAGGAGAATATGGATACATTAGACCAATCCTTAAAGAGATTGAAAAAAGTGATAGCCTTAGTTACGATATCGTAGCAACAAATATGCTTCTTGTTCCAGAATTTGGATATGCAATAAATCAACTTCTCGAAGATCAATTTGATGTTAAGTATCAAATTGATATGTCAATGTCAGGCTATACAAATGCAAGTATGAGTAAATCACTAGGTATTTTTATTCAATCTTTAACAGATATTGTAAAAAATGATTTGCCTGATATTATTTTATTGGCAGGTGACAGAGGAGAGATGCTTGCAGGTGCAATTGTTGGAGCGCATATGAATATTCCTACTGCACATATTCAAGCAGGAGAATTATCAGGGAATATTGATGGTATGACTAGGCATGCGATTACAAAATTTGTTCATTTGCATTTTGCAGCAAATGTTGACGCAGAGTTAAGACTTAAAAAGATGGGAGAGCAAGAGTTTAGAGTTTTTAATACAGGAGCTCCCCAGCTTGATGAATTTCATAACTACAATTATCTTTCAAATAAAGACTTTTATAATAAATTTCAATTAAATAAAAATGAAGATTTTGCCTTAATAGTGTTACACCCAATAACTGAGGAGTCTGAAAAGTCTGAATCTCAAATGCTTTTGATGCTGGATGTGATTTCAGAACTTGGAATCCAGGCTGTTTTAATTTATCCTAATAATGATGCTGGAAGTGTTGGAATTCAGAATGCTGTTGAGTCTATAAGGGTTACTAATATTCATGTCAAAAGAAATGTTGATAGAGAGTCCTATGCAAATTTAATGAATAAAGCTAAATTTATGATAGGTAATTCAAGTTCAGGAATCTTAGAAGCTCCAACATTTAAACTTCCAGCTGTTAATATTGGCAGAAGACAAAATGGAAGATTACAGGCTGATAACGTTATAAATGTAGAATTTAAAAAGTTAGCAATTAAGGATGCTATTAATAAAATATACAATGATAAAGTATTTTTAGCAAAACTTAAAAAGGTCGAGAATCCTTATGGAGATGGAGACTCGTCTAAAAAAATTGTCAATATATTGCAAAATATTTCAATAGATAATAAACTTTTAATGAAAGATTTAACATATTAGAGGGGCATATGATGAGTTCTTATACAATAAACAAAGATTTTTTATTGCTTGATGCATTGGTCCAAATAGAGAACAACCATCATAGAAGTCTAATTGTTTTAAATGATGACAATAAAGTTGTCGGATCTTTAAGTGATGGAGATATTCGAAGGGCATTAATCAATAGAATTATCTTATCTTCAAAAATATACAATACAATGAATCTTGATTACATATTTGTGGAAGAAGATGCGACAGACATCGAGGTTGAGAATATATTTAATATTTCAGATATTTTTATACTGCCTAGGGTCGATAAAAATCGAATTCTTTTAGATTTACATTTCAAACCATAGTTAGGCATTTCTGATTATGAATTATGTTGCAATAATTCCTGCAAGAGCTGGCTCAAAGGGAATAATTAATAAAAATACTCAGGATTTAAATGGCATTCCAATGGTAGCTCATACTTTTATAGCTGCTAAAAAATCTAAGCTAATTGACTCTGTTTATATTTCTACAAATGATAAATATGTTCTTGATCTAGCGCGTAATTATGATATTGAAATTCCATTTACTAGGCCTGAATTACTGTCAGGTGACAAAAGTACAACTGTAGATGTGGTTATTCATTTTTTAGACTGGTTTATAAATAATAATAAAGCCTTGCCGTTAAACTTTGTGCTTCTGCAGCCAACATCACCACTTAGAGATAGTACTGATATTAATAATGCAATAGAAAAATTTGAAAAAAATAATGCTGAGAGTTTATTTTCAGCATGTAAGGTCTCTCAGCATCCATATGAAATGTTTCATATGGACTCAGAAAGTGATTTAGATTTTTTTTATAAAAAGAATAATAATGTTTCAATAAAAACGAGACAGTATTATAAGAATGTGTATTTTGAAGATGGTGCAATATATATTTGTAATACTGAATGGTTCTTAAAAAATAAAGTTTTTCTTAATAAGCAATCAAGTGTAACTGTTTTAAGTAAAAAACATTCTATAGATATTGATAATAATGAGGACTTGCTTCTAGCAAGAGTATTTATAAAAAATGAATAAAATAAATTTATAATGTAAGTTAAGTAATATTATTTTAAAAATTTATATATAGAAATTTTCTTAACAAGGGCTTTGAGGATAAATATGGAGATTAAAAATAGTGGGCGAGGGCATGGATACACTCAGCAGGATATTAATGTTGTAATAAAAGCAATGGAAAATGCTGATCCTTATACACAGGGACACTATCAAAAA
>Ga0115000_10002134_pt1 | contig 17288 bp, 14 predicted proteins | sample ArcticOcean_MG_C_6_FD_89690 | JGI IMG/M metagenome (GOLD analysis project Ga0115000, IMG submission 89690) | Marine microbial communities from western Arctic Ocean - ArcticOcean_MG_CB8_128 | ecosystem: Environmental > Aquatic > Marine > Oceanic | place: Arctic Ocean: Canada Basin | collected...
AAAAGAATGTCCTCAATCGTGGTCGGTTCGTCCATGGTTGAATCAACACCCAACGTAACAACCGATACTAAGGAGTTGTTGTTTTCAATCCTCTCGTCGTTTCCTTTTGAAGTATTATTAGTACTGCTATTCCCGCTCGTCTCCTCCTCCTCCTCCTCCTCCTCCTCCTCGTAGGACGACCCTAACTGTCTTTCGATCCGCTCTCGCTTTTGCTCCTCCGTCGTCCCGAGCTTGTACTCAAAAAACAACTTCTTTTTTGAGTTTGTGTTGTTGTTGAAAACGTCGTCCATCATCTCGTTCGCGTATTCGGCGACCAAAGAGAGTCTTCTTCGAAGGGCTTCGTCCATCGTCGGATTCAATTTTGAATTCTTCTTCGATGATGATGATGATGAATGTGATGACGACGACAGGAGGAAAGAGAAGAGCTTTTTCGGAGTTTGAAGACGACGTGAGCGACGGAAACGCGTCGTGGTAGTATTCTCGGTACCGTCGTCCTCCTTTTCGTCGCTCTTTCTGTTGCCGTCGTTATTGTTTCTGAGCATCGCTCTCGTGATGCAATCACAGCGGCGGCGATTTTTCTCGTCGCGTTTCGACGAAATCAAAGACTTTGAGGACGGTAGAAAAGCGCTCCTCATCGCAACAAAACCTCTCGTCGAAGAACGACACGACGACGAAGAAGAGCATCCTCGCGTTTGGGAAGGGAGAAAGGTTTCGAAGACGCCGATCATTATATATATATGGGTGTGCGTGAAAAGTCCTACCCCCCAAAGGAGAGGAAAAAGTGACAAAACGCAGAAAATATTTTTATTCAAATCTAATTGTGTGTGGAGAAGAAAATCAACACCCCTCCGCGAGAAAGAACAAAAAAAGAACGCTGCTCAAACGTCAGACTCATCTCTCGAGTATTATCAATCGTTTCGTGCAGTTTTTACGGTAAACGCTTCCGTAGTCGAAGAGACACGTGCGTTGACATTCTGCTTTTTTTCAACAACAAAAGTAGGGGAGAAGAAAAGATATTTTTGAGGAGTTTGGGGGAGTTCAACTCTCCAGAATAACAACAGAGAAAAGAGGAAATGAGAAAAAAAGAATCCACATCCGCAGCGCGCGGTGAACGCGAAAACGGTGGTGGTCGCGAGTGACAGAGAGGAGAGAGAAAAACGAGAAGAACAACGAGTGTTGTGTTTGAGAATACCTGATGATGATGATGATGATGAGGAGGAGGAGGAGGAGGAGGAGGACGAACAGATACGAAAAGAAGAAACTGCTTTTAGGAAAGGATCGAAGAGAAAGAGAACGTACGAGTGCGATGTGTGCAAGAAGCGTTTTAGTCAAGCTGGTCATTTGAAAAGGCACAAGCGTTTTCACACGAACGAGAAACCGTACGAGTGCGATGTTTGCGAGAAGCGTTTTACTCAATCTTGTGATTTGAAAGTCCACAAGCGTATTCACACGAATGAGAAACCGTATGAATGTGATGTGTGCGAGAAACGTTTTAGTCAATCTGGTAGTTTGCAAAGCCACATGCGTATTCACACGAACGAGAAACCGTACGAATGTGATGTTTGCGAGAAGCGTTTTAGTCAAGCTGGTCATTTGAAAAGCCACATGCGTACTCACACGAACGAGAGGCCGTACGAATGTGATGTGTGCGAGAAACGTTTTACTCAATCTCAACATTTGAAAGCCCACAAGCGTACTCAACATTAAAGCTTTTATAGTCATAGTGTACAAATATACATCAGTGCAGAAGTACCATGGTACTTTTTAATATTCATTATCGATATCATCGTCACTTTTTGTCGCATTTGTCCAAAAACTTGAAATGGTCCTCCAAACTGGTCAAAGTGTTCGCGCAAATAACGCCACTCCCGGCCGCCGCAGGAACGCCGACGCCAGGCGCGACGCTATCGCCGACTCGGTAGAGGTTTTTGACGCCTTTGACTGCCGGTCCTGGGAACATTTTCGGCGCCGGGATGACGGCGCCGTAGGTACCTCGGTACCTTCGCAACCATTTTTCGTGAGACGCCGGCGAGGCGAGGAGTTCTAGGACGACGCGAGAGCGGACGTCTGGGATGACCGTTTCTAACGCTTTAAAGAGAACGTCGCACTTTTCTTTTTTCTTTTCTTCGTAGGCTTTTCGGTCGGTGGCTTTTAACTCGGTCCAGCCGTCGTACGGTTCCATGGTGTAACAGTGGACGCAGTGGTGCCCGTCCGGGGCCATTTCTGGTGACCAAACGGTTGCGATGGAGATCATGCACACGTTTCCGGGCGCATCAAGCGGTTTCGATTTATCGTTCACGACGACGTGGTGACCTCCCAAGTGCGAAAAGTCTAATCCATCTGCTTTAATGCCCAAGTGAATGTGCATGAACGAATCCGAGCAATCAATCGTCGTGTTCTTCTGGTACTCTTGAGCGGAAATTTTCGCGTCTTTTGGGAGTAGTTTTTCGTACGTATCCCAAACGCTCGCGTTGGACAACACCCCTTTTTTCGCTTTGATGACAACCTCGGGATCCATTCGCATTCTCACCCCGATGGCCTCATCTTTCTTATCGTTCAACGCCACCTCTTTCACGTGCGCGTTCACGCGAATTTCTCCACCTCTCTTTTCAATAGCTCTCACCAACGCATCCGAAATCGCTTTCCCTCCTCCCACTGGGAACTCGGATTTCTTAAAATAATCCGACGCGCCAAACACGCTGGCAAACTCCGCGCTCACCGTTCCGCTCGCATCCATACCGCTCAGCAAAAAACACTCTAAATCGCATAAATATTTCACCCACGGATCTTTCACGTCCAAGAAATCTAACAACGCGTTCGTCGGTTGTCCCAACACCCCGCCGTACTTCCCAAGTTTACTCATCTTCTCCAAATATCTTTTTCCTATGACTAACAAAATCCGCCAATCCGTTCGCAACGCAATCGTCGGTAACCCACTCAACGCTTCAAACATATCTCTAATTTTCGGCACCGCCAACCTCACTTCCTTCGCGCCACCTTCGCTAAACCTTTCGATTTCCTCGCACAACAAATATAAATCCGCGTGCCTTCTCAACCCGGGAACGCCTTTCTCGATGTGAAAGGTTCCCAACGGATCGTATTTCACCGTCTCCAACGGTTCTCCGAGCACCTCCAGAACGCTCGCCAACGGATTCAGCGCGTTTGGGGTGGTCAATCCAGCGAAGAAAGATGGACCGGTATCGAACACAAACTCGAGACTTTCGTTCGTGTCGTCTTCTTCGTCGTCTTTACTCTCGTTCTCGTCACCCTTTTTACTCTTTTGGCTGATGTCAATCTCCTCTCTCTTTTTCTTCACGCGTCTGGTAAACCCGTGCGCGGCGCCGCCGGTCTCGTAGTGCGACTCGAGCACTAACACTGAATTCCCGTGATACGAAAGCATCGCGGCGGCGGTGAGACCGCCAATGCCGGAGCCGACGACGATGTAATCGTACGCAGCCGCCGAGGACGAAGATGACGACGACGAAGCGCAGATACGCGTTTTGTGGTGTCGCTCACATCGCGCGGAAAGACGATGCGACGATGATGCGCGAGGTAACTGAACGCGCTCCTTCCGTCCGACAGAAGATGTCGAGCAACACAAAGTGGAAGATGCGCGCATTTTTGAGACGTTTTATTCTGCGGGCGCAGAGTAGCCGCGCGTGTTTTATAGAAGTGATGCATTTTCATATATCCAAAAAGAAGAAGTGTCTGTCTTGGGGGCAAAATGAAAGCGAGAGCGTCGATTGATTCTTATTGGTGAGTAATAGTAGCAGTACACGCACATACCTTCTCTACAAACATAAACTAAATAAACCCTTTCCGAGCGAGCGTGTCATCTCTCTCTTTCTCTCTCTCTCTCTCTCTTACATTTTAATTTTTACAGCCGATTTGCATTCTGCTCTCGTCCACCACGGTCGGATTCAAGCACAACAACTTCACGTCTTGGTCTCCGATCAAAGCCTCCTCGAAGTTCGCCCCGGCAAAATTCGCGCCTTCATAACTCACGCCGGTTAAAACCGCGTTTTGAAAATTCGCTCCTGTCATATCGCTCCCGTCAAACGTCGCTCGGTCTATGACCGCGTTCGTAAAGTTGACGTTCTTAAAGCTCGCTTTCGTCGCGTACACTTTACTCATAACCGTCTCGCTAAAATCCGAGTTATCAAATACGCTGTCCACCATCAACGCTCCCGATAAGGTGATACCTTTCACGGAAACGTTATCGTATTGGCACTTGCGCAAATCCAAAGTCTTATCCGAAACCGCGTTGGCTTGACCAATCGTGTTCCCGACGAACGCGCGTTCGCATCTGTTCGGGTCGTTGTCGATGGGTGGTAATCGGACCTCAGTGCCTCGATCGGCCATCGCACCGAAAGGAGAGGCGAGCGTAAGCGTCGCGGAAAGGGATGCCGCAAAAAACGATCTCTTTATCGTACTCGCAGTGAGTGGGAGGGTCGCTTTGTTGGATTCTTCTTCCTCTGTTTCTTTCTTATTACTTCTCACATTTGTTGCCCACAAAGCCGTCGACGTGGATTTTATGCGCCGGTGTTGTTGTTTAAAAGAAGACGACGAGCTTTTGTTTAAACCATTAATATTATTAATCGTCGTCATCGAAAAGGACGACAACGAAGAAGAGGAGGCGAACATGATGCTTTTATGTGCGAGCGAGAAGTGTTTGAGAGTCTCGAGCGGCGCGCTTTTTAATGGAAGATTTTGGTGTTTGAGATAAGAAGAAAGAGGAGTGTGATTTTACGGAGAAGAGTAGTAAAGCGTACGGGATCGATCGATTGTTTCAACACTATGCGTCATCATTTAAGAGCCGTCTACCGGTCCAAAAGCGCTTTTTTCTTTGCTGCTCTTGCCTTTGTTCTTGCCCTCGCTCGGCGAAATCTTCTTCATACTCTCCGTCTCCTCCTCCGAAGTCTTCCGAGGAAGTCTCCTCTCCTTCCTCCCCTTCTCCGCTAGGCTCTTCTCCTCCTCCAGACGTTCCTTCGTCTTCCCACTCGATCGTCGTCTTCACCGGCTCCACTTCCACCTCTTCCTCGTCTTCGATCCTTGGCATCGCCTTCTTCTTCGCTAAAATGGCTTTTCTGACCAACCCGCTCGCTTTCCCGTTACTCAACATCGCCAACGCGCTCAAGCGAATCAACCCGATCGAGACGTCGTTTTCATTCTTGGCGTCCGTGCAGTGCACTCGTCCTTCCAAATACACCACGTCCGTCAAAGGAAACATCCCAGCGAATTCTCTTTGCACTTTTTCCACCCACGCGTCTTGCTTTTCTCTCTTCAAAAACGTCTTCACGGGAATCTCGCTCGCTTTCTCCGGCAACCTCTCCAACGTCGTCTTCAAATATCTCAACGCCCGTTCCGTATTCCTTCTCCTCTCCGCTTTCTCCACCGCCCATCCACTCTCCATCTCGCACGTGGCCACGCCACCAAGCGCGCTCGGCTTCACCGTCGCCAACGGAACCACGTAACTCATCGAAACCCCGGGCGCGAACACCACCGGTCGTTTCATCTCCAACTTTTCAAACAGTTGCTCTTGGAACGAACTCCTCGCCAAGTCCGAGCTCGCCGCAAACTTCTTCTCCCCTTCCGATCGTCCGTATCCCGGCATATCGCACGCCACCGATCGCACGTTTTTCTTCGCCAACTGATTCCCGATCGAATCTTTCTTCTCGTACCAATCTTGCGAGTCCGTCGTTTCGTCGTGCCAGAGAAACACGTCCGAAAGTTCCATGCTCTTATTATCTTCCGTCTCCTCCGCTTCGTTTTTCTTATTCTTTTTCTTTCCTGCTCGCGGTTGCATGTCCAAACACCAGACTCTGATTTTCTGTGCTTTCGTCGTCGCCAAGACGCCTCTGTTGAAAAGGACGTCCGAGCTGTCCACCGGGACGGACGCGGAGACGACGACTTTGAACAGAACGCCGTTTTCCAGCTTTTGTTGAGAGATCACCGTTTTCTGTTGTTGTTGTTGTTCCAACGCGGTAACACAGCAGCAAGACAGCAGCAAAAGCAGCGGTAAAAGAAGGGAGGACACGAAACCCATCATCTTTTCGCCGCCGCCACAGTGAATCTTCTTCATCTTTCTCTCTCGATGATGCTGTAACAATAATAATACTACTCTCGCGTTCAAAAGTGGAGATTTTCTCGATTGGAATCCAATCCTCCAAAAATCCTCCTCAAAATCCTCCTCGCACGCGCACTTCTTCCTCTCGTCGCGTTAAACTTCTTCGATCCTCCTCGGCGAAGAACACACTCAAAAACGCTTTGGTAGTGGTTCGTCTGTTCGCGCGTTTTGTTTGTTTTTGCTTGTTTGAGAGAGAGAGAGAGAGAGAGATCGTCTTCAACAAGAGCACATTAACAAATACATTTACTCTATATAAAGCGACGGCTCTCTGAATACTTTGATGGAGAATAACAGCGAGGACGAGGAGGAGAGAGCCCCCGCGGAGGAGAGACAGATGGACGGAGGACGACGACAAAAGGTACGCTTTGTTATTATTAATCATCATCGTTGTGTTTTTCGTTTTTGTTGGTGCGACGAAGACGTCGAGAAGTCGTCGGTTTTGTCAAAGCTTTGTTCTTCGCTTTGTGTTTCCTCTTCTTTTCGCTGACTTTGCGCATACGCGCCCGTTTCTTGTCTCTTGTTTTTCACACAGGGCCGAGGCTTTGAGAACGCGGATATTATCGACGATGAGGTCAAACACTCTCGAAACGACCGGTACGAAACTTTGGGAGAGAGCGAAGGCGAAAGAGGCCAACCTCAAAAATCCATCGAAGGCTGGGTCGTCCTCGTAACCGGCGTCCACGAAGAAGCGCAAGAGGAAGACGTGCACGAAAACTTCGGCGATTTCGGGGAGATTTCAAACTTGCACTTAAATTTAGACCGGAGAACTGGGTTTGTGAAGGGATACTGTTTGATTGAGTATAAAGAGAAGGAAGAGGCGAAGAGTGCGATCGAGAACATGGACGGGAAGTTGATGTTGGACCAGGAGGTGAGAGTAGATTGGGCGTTCGTGAACGCGCCGAGGAAAAAATCGAGAAGGAGTATAAGGCGATAGAATATAAGATTCAGAGAGTGAGAGTAGAGTAATAGTAGAAGATTGCATAACATCAACAGTAGCAGAGAAGTACGACATTTGTTGTATACTTAATTCAACCGCGTTTCGTGCTTTCGTTTACGCTTCGTTCTCGCGCTTCGTTCTTTTGAATCTCTTCTCTCTGGTGATTTCAAACTCGTCATCGGCTTTGAAAATCGCCGCACAAAAAGAACGCTTAAGAAAACAACTTAACTTTCCATCTTATCATCATGTTCGAAGCGCGCATTCTCCAAGGGTCCATTTTGAAAAAAGTCCTCGAATCTATTAAAGATTTAGTCACCGATGCGAACTTTGAGTGCACCGCCAACGGGTTCGCGTTGCAAGCGATGGACTCCTCGCACGTCTCCTTGGTGGCGTTGATGTTACGAAGCACCGGTTTTGACCACTACCGATGCGACCGAGACGTGACCATGGGGATGAACTTGTTGAACATGGTGAGTCGTTGTATCATATCTTTGTCCGCGTATCGCTCTCGATCGTTTCGGTGATCGAGAGATGCAACAGATACGCGACGACCGCGTTGTATCGAAGAGAGAAGAAGAGAGTTCGTTTTGGTTTCCCAACGAGCAAAAGTCTCACAGTTTTTGAATTTTTCCAATCTTTTCCGATCTTTTTCCTTTCTCTTCTCCGTGCGTGTAAGAGACGACGACGACGAAAAGAGCAAAAGAACAAAAGAAAGTTCCTCCCGGCGGACTCGTCGTCGTCTCGTTGTTTGCGCGATGAAAGTGAAAATGCTTTAGAGCGACAAAAGCCGAAAACAACAACAACTTTTCTTCTTTTTGTTTTTGAGAGATCACGTTTTAAACGAGAGAGAAAGAGAGACTGACCAAAGCCAAAAACATCCTCTTTTCAATTTTTTTTTCTTTCGCGACATGATGACAATTCCAGAGCAAAATGTTAAAGTGCGCGGATAACGACGACACGATAACGATGAAAGCGGACGATGCCGGCGACGTGGTGACGTTCATGTTTGAAAACCCGAAAGCGGATAAAATTTCCGATTTTCAAATGAAGTTGATGGATATCGATACGGAACATTTGGGCATCCCGGATACGGAGTACGAAGCGACGGTGAAGATGTCCTCGAACGAGTTTCAAAGAATTTGCAGAGATTTATCGTCGATTGGTGATACGGTGACTATTGCGGTGACGAAAGATAGCGTGAAATTTACGACTTCGGGTGATATTGGGGAGGCGAATATTACGTGCCGCCGCACCTCGGACGGAGACATGAAGGAAGAGAAAGTGAAAACGGAAGAAGACGGCGAGAAAGGACATAACACGAAGTCCTCGGAAGGCCAACATGTAGACATCGATTTGCAAGAACCGGTGACGTTGACGTTTGCTTTGCGATACTTGAACTCTTTTTGCAAAGCGACGAGTTTATGCGAGAACGTGCGTTTACAGTTGAGCAAAGAGTTACCGGTAGTCGTGCAGTACTTGATAGAGGACATGGGGTACGTCCGGTTTTACTTAGCGCCAAAGATTGAGGAGGAAGACGCGGACGAAAATTAAATTGAGAAGATAATAATACACGTCGTATATTGCTCTTCTCGAAAAAGAATTGAAGAAAGAGAGAAAAAGGAGAGCGAGAAGAAGAAGGGCGCTATTATTACCGCCGCTATACAAAATACACACCACTTTAGCGAGAAAGGCGAAACAGACAGAAAGAAGAGAGAGCGAAAGAGAAAGAAAGACTTTTTTATTTAATAATAACACATTATTAAAGCGTACATCATAACACATCACAAGCCTCCTCTCGTCGTGCTTCTTGGAATCCACAGAGAGCGACTGCTCGACAACGCGCTTTTAGTAAAGTCTCGTCCTCCTCTTTGCAATCTCTTGAAAAAAACAAACAAAAACAACAAAAGAATTCCGCGTCGTCGCGGGCGGCAACACTACGAAGACGAAGACGAAGAAGCGCTCTCTGTCTCTCTTGATATAGTATCATGGCCGGTGTCGATCTCGCGATGGAAGGTATTCCCAGGTATGTGTGCGATCTTTTTTTTTTCTTCCTTTATCGTCGACTCATTCCAAGCGCGAAAGATGTTTAAAAACAACAACAACATGCGTTTTTCGACCAAGATGTCGAAATGTGCGGAATGTCTTTCTCTCTCTGCATGCGTGCGCTAAACGTTTAAACTCTTCTTTGTTGTCTTCTTCTTTCAAAAACAAACCCGCAAAACTGCGCACTGTAACATTATTAAAACAACAGAGGATCTGGAATATTCAAAACCGCCGCGATCTACGTTTTACGGAAAGAGAAAAGGTTGCTCACCACCGGACAGATTACCAGGTAACGTTATATTCAGCTCGCGTGGTTTGAACTTCGACAGCGTCTACTTTCCGTACTTTTTTTACTGCCAGCTGGATTTGAAAGGGCAAAATCTGGGCACTTAATTGTCTGTTCTCACATTTTTTTTTTCAAGAGGGGAGACGTTTTGTGGGAACTCTTTTTGATATTACGCGAATGGGATGATGCCGCGATGATGATGTTTTTAGTCCTTATTAGTCTTGTTTTTCTTCTCGTGTGTCTTCGTTGATGACGTTTTTATTAACTGACGCGGCGGCGTTACGTCGATTTTTTTGTATAGGTATGCGCTCGAGAACGACCTTCTCGGGAACCTTCCCGGGAAGACGCCGGAAGCGACCATGGCGTCGGCGTGTTACACGGACTTGAAGAAGAAGGACGTGAATAAGAGGGTGTTTGCGAGACCGTCGGAAGGGCACTTTGGTTTGAGAGAGTGGGCGAACGATCCGGAGTTGACGCACTTGTTGCAACCGAAGTTGCACAGGTTGGCGGAGACGTTTGAGGAGGAGCAGAAACCGAAGGTGGAGAAGCCGTGGAAGCAACCGGCGCCGATGGCAAAACGTAGAAATAATACCGCCGCTAAGAAGTTCATAGATGGGAAGTCGCGCAGGGATAGACACGGGTTCGTGCACGCGATCATAGAGCCGAGCAGAGGTGAGTACGGGCCGCCGAAGATGCAGATGCCGCCGCCGCAACAGCAGTACGGATCGCTTTCGACGCACGATACGATGGATTTAGATGCGTTGGTAGATGCTGCGGCGAACCAAGAAGACGAGGACGACTACAGGAACAATGATAACGATGAAAACGACGACGATGACGGCGACGGCGCGTATAATGGAGAAAATGATGATCACGACGAGGAGGACGCCAACACGAAGAACCACAACGAAAGCGGTGTAACGGCCGGTGTTGATAAATCGTTCGATAAAGATCCGAACGCCGAGGAAGCGAGTCCCAGCAAAACTAACATCATTAGGAACAACAACAACAACGACGACGACGACGACAACAAATCGGAAGGAGAAAGAGAAGATATCGCCGCCGTGAGTGAGGAGGAAAATAAAGCAGCAGAAGAAGAAAATGCGCCTCTGGTTTTTATCAACCCAGACCCGAACCTTTCAAACGACGAGTACGAAGCGCACCTCGCGAGTCTCGTTCAACAGCAACAAGAGAAAGAGTTGCGCGTGGCAAAACGAAAAGAGAGAGAAAAAGAACGAGCTAGGACGCAGGAGTTGGTCAAAGCCGGATTGATTCCGGCGCCGCAGTCGGCAAAGAAAAAGTCCAGTTACGTCCCAGTTGCATATAAAAAAGACGGTCGTGGGCGTCCGCGAAAGCATTTCGACGGGTTACCGCCGGCACCAATATTGTCTGTCTCGGCCAACGAAGCGGAAGAGGCGCCGCTTACGAACAACAAAAAGGCGCGGTTTACGAGCACTGCTGTTTTGCATCAGCAGCAACAGCAACAACAGCAACAACAATTGCAGCTTCAACAACGACAGCGACAACAACAACAGAAAGACGGTTTTGAGCAGATTCAAGAGCACCAATTTCCTTCGCACCATCAACCTCGCGCTGGGCACGATTCGTTCGTAGTTGACACGCAAGGTGTTGACGGTATATCGCACGAAGAAATTGCTAACGAAAGTATCGTTGCGAAAGCTACGCGAGCGGGCATGAAGAATTGGAACTCAAAGGTGAACAAGTTCTACTCCACTGCGTTTTTCACGGAGATCATCGATCCAAAACTTCCAACGAGTATTCCGGCTTTTGCGTTCAAAATGTCCCAGAACGATGCGGAACGCGAGAAAATTTTGACGCAAAACGCAATGCGACGCGTCTTCAACGAATTCGCCGAAGGTTGCGATCCGGTGAAGCAATCTTTGAACGAAGTTTCCGCGTCGCTCGAACGTTTACGCGCTCAACAAGGTAACCATGAAAACGTCATGTATTCCGCTTTGATATACGCCGTTGCGTGCTATCGTTCGGATTATCCAGAAGAGGCCACTTTGGCGCTTTCGAAAGCTTGGGACGTCTACTATTCTCTCAAAGGCGGCAACGAAACGAATGCGCAAAACGCCGCGTTCATGGATAAAATCCGAAAGGACTACGCGAAAATCGTAAGCGAAGCGTTGGATGCATAATATTCAACATAATCAACGATATGATACTACGATAAGATACGATAAGATATTTTTGTACTACTATATGTACCCGAGAGAAGTACATATGTGCCCATATATAACATCGACGTGGATATATAATAGTTCTTCTATTAAAGTTTGTTAATGCGCGATTTGATACATAAAAACATACACTACTACGTACCATGGTACCTGGTACTTACCTACCTACCTATTCATGCTCCCTTCCTAATGCTAACACTACTCATACGAACCCGTCCTTCTTTTGGAAGCTGCGACAGCATCGGCAACTTTAGCGATATCTGCGTGTAGTTTCACGTCGTGCGCTCGAACTGCGTTTGCGCCATTCATCAGAGCAACAATCGCCGCCGCCGCCGAAGCTACGTCGCGCGCATCTTTCGGAACGTCTTTCCTTTTTTCATCAACGAGCATATTTCCTACGAATCGTTTTCGCGACATGCCAACGAGCATTGGAGCTTTCGCTAGGCCGCCACATTCGTTCTTCGCAAGCGACGCGCGAACGTCCTTTAAATCCGATAACAATTCCACGCACTGTCCCTCCGACTTTGCAAACCCGAATCCGGGATCGATCCAACATCGCCACGCCGAAATACCCGATGGCAAAACTTTGCGCAAATACTGCGACGCGATTTCATCTCCAACCGTTTTTGCCACCGAACCAACCGGGTAGGATGCATTCTTACTCATGACTTGTGGGTTTCCTCGTTGATGCGATAGTACATATCCTAGTGGCACTTTTGTATTCGCCACGGCGGAAAGCATCCCTTCGTCCCAATCGCCTCCGGAAACGTCGTTTATGATATCCACCCCGATCGCATCCGCAACTTTTACCACTTCCCCGTAAAACGTATCCACCGAAACGGCAATGTTTCTCGGATCGTTTTTAAACCGTTCGCATATTGCCTCTAAAACCGGTGCCACTCTCGCGATTTCATCCGCCGCCGACACTCTAGACGCGCCAGGTCTCGTCGACTGTCCTCCCACGTCGATAATCCTCGACCCTTCATCCGCCAACTGCTCCGCGCGTCTCAACGCCGTACTCACGCTCGTGTTAAACACGCCTCCGTCGGAAAACGAATCCGGAGTAACGTTCAAAACTCCCATAACTTTCGCTCGTCCTTCGTATGGTTCCAATCGCATGTTCCTCTTAAAAGGCGCTACTCTTTGGAGCAAAATGTCATCCTCGCTTGCTTCTTCAAAATTCTTCGTCGACGTCTGCATTATCCGTCTCTCCTTCTCCCTCCAAAGTCTCGCCATGGCCGTCATTTGGTTTGCCATCGTGATGGACACGTCTCCGCTCTTATCAAAACTCATCTTTTCCGTCAAATCCGCAATCGGTGCTAACACGAACGCGCGCTCTTTGATCCTCCCGTGCGGCACTTCTAACCAAAACTTCTTTTCGTACGACGACAAAGACGAGGAAGACGAGGAAGAAGAAGAAGGAAAAGGAGGAGGATCGTACCTCACTATCGGTTCTTTTTCGCTGAACAAAATGTCTAAATCAATCACCCGCGGTCCTTTATCCGTGTTGTATACGTCTCTGCCCATTTCTCGTTCGATGTCTTTCATTTTCCCTAAACACTCTAAAATCGACCACTCTCTCGGGTGCCTCAACACGCACGCCGAGTTCAGAAATTTCGGCTGGTTTTCAATCAAAGTGTCCACAGGTTTCGTCTCGTAAACGCTCGCGAGCTTTTTAATCTCAAATCCTCGCTCTTGGAGAAGACGCAAGGCGACGTGGAAGTGCTGAAATCGAGAGGAAGAGTCTGCATCTTCTCCTCCATGTACATCGAGGTTCGACCCGATGGCGACGCACACGTCTGCAAATTTCCCCGAAGTCGAGGAGGAAGACGATTCAGACGACGACGACGAGGAGAAGAGACGCACGCGAAGAGAGCTCGAGAAGTGCTTCAGAGTCACCGCACGGTGAGCTCTGCGCATGTTCTTGGACTCGATGCGTATAAATATATCGCCGCCGCCGCGAATAAAAAGTGAGGAGTTTGTTACATTATCCAAATCCAATAAAAAGTACAAAGTCTCGCGCGCCCACTCCGTGGTGCGTCTATACAAACGTTTACTATTACTATCGCTACACATATCTATTCTACCTCAACTACGCCAACGTGTACGTGCTACAGTACAAATCTCTTTTTCTTACGACTACGTCGGCTTGAACCCTCTCGGCGGCGTCGGATCTTTATCCCTCGGAAACGTCCCGAAACAAAACCTCTTCTCGTAACCGTACGTAGATTCGTGCACGGTCACCGTCGGTTGCGTCCGGCACTTGCTCTTGCAGTGCGAAAACGCGTCCGAAAAATACCCAGTTTGCGGCTGCGCGCGTCCAATCGGTTCTCGAGTTCGATCGGTTTCCGCGGTGGAGACTTTCGCGTTTTGGCAACACGACACGCACGACTCGTACGTTCCGCAGCACTTCTCGGTTTCGCCTCCTTTGGCGAGGTCGCACGCGGAACATCCGAAGCGTTTCTCGATAGCTTTCTCCGGTGGACAACACCCGGTTGGAGGGAACACGTCGAACCAGTCGCACGTGTACCCGTTGTCGTCGGTGATGTGATGCAAGCCTTGCTTGGTATTTACGCACTGACTCTGCGTGTACACTTTCTCGTCATCCATCGGTCGAATCGCGACTGCGGACAAACACCAAAGCGAAGACGACGAAAGAAGTAGCGTCATCATCGTCAACAGCATCCCTACTCTCCTTCTCGTCGCCAACAAAGTCCTCGTCCTCGTCGTCCTCGTCGAATCCGCTTTTCCAACACCACGGCTCAATCCCATCACAATCACCTCTCTCTCTCTCTCGTATTCTCTCGTGTTTATCACACAAGAGAGAGAGGGAGCGAGACAAAGTTGTTCTCGTTTCGCGTTTCGTTGAGAAAGAGAGAGGAACGAAAGAATGGAGGACAGAGAAACTTTTAGAACGACGACAAAGACCACCGCAAAGAGCGCTCTCTCTCTCTCTCTCTCTCTTTCTCTCTAATCTGAGGCATTAGACCTTTTTTCCCCGGGAAAAGTCTCCACTTTCATCAGAGCAGACAAAACCTTTCCGGCGCGGGTTCTTCGTTGCTGAAGAAGAAGACAAAGAAGGAGAAGACAAAGTGCGCACTTTCACGCGGCAGTATTCGAGAAATTCACGAACAACAAGTACTTTTCAGAGAGAGAGAAAGAGAGAGAGATGGAAGAGGAAGCGCTGAGGGAGAAAATGTCAGAAGCGACTGTGCAAGAGGAGAAACCAACGCACCCGTCGGGTTTATCCTTGGACGAAAGAGTGAACCTTTGCCTTTCCATCGGCGAAGAGTGCATCCAACCGGACGAGTTGAGACGTTTGCTGGAGAAAAAACCAAACCCGTGCGCGTATGATGGGTTTGAACCGTCCGGGCGAATGCACATCGCGCAAGGGGTGATGAAGTGCTTGAACGTGAACAAATTGACCAAATCGGGGGTAACGTTTAAGTTTTGGATCGCGGATTGGTTCGCGCAAATGAACAACAAAATGGGCGGGGACATTAAGAAAATACAAAAGGTTGGGTTGTACATGGTGGAGGTGTGGAAAGCGGTTGGGATGGATTTGAGTAAAGTGGAGTTTATTTGGTCGAGCGAGGAGATTAATAGCCGGGCGCACGAGTATTGGCCGTTGGTGTTGGACATCGCGAGGAAGAATTCGTTGGGGAGGATTATTCGGTGCTCGCAGATCATGGGACGGTCGGAGAGCGACGATTTAGCGGCGAGTCAGATATTTTATCCGGTGATGCAGTGCGCGGACATATTTTTCTTAGGCGCGGATATTTGCCAGCTCGGGATGGACCAGAGGAAAGTGAACATGTTGGCGAGGGAGTATTGCGACGATATCAAGAGGAAGAATAAACCGATCATATTGAGTCACAAGATGTTAGCTGGTTTGAAGGAAGGACAGGAGAAGATGAGTAAAAGCGATCCGAACTCGGCGATATTTATGGAAGACAGCGAAAAAGACGTGCAATCGAAGATTAAGAAAGCGTATTGCCCTCCAGGCGTGGTCGAGAAGAATCCGTGTTTGGAGTACATCAAGTACGTGATTTTTCCGTGGTGCGAGGAGTTTAAGTTGTACCGTAAAAGCGACGAAGAGCCGGAGACGGGAAAATTGGAGGTATACGAGTCGTACGAACGGTTTGAGAAGGAGTACGTGGAGGAGAAGATTCACCCCGGGGATTTGAAACCGAGTTTATCGAAACATTTGAACGCGATTTTACAACCGGTCAGAGATCACTTCGAGAACGACGAAAACGCGAAGAACTTATTGAAAACTATCAAGGCGTACAAAGTGACGAAGTAAAAGAGTTCTTCGAGGAGGGAGAGAAGGAAAAGAAGGAAAAGAAGGAAAGAGACAAAATGCGCAGATCATGATGGGTATTAAAACTTTGAAAATAAAGTAGAATTTTTTTATTTAATTTCTTCTTATACATTACGTTGGTACAAGCGTCGCATATATATAATTAAAACTTACTGGCAATCGCGCTCGCGACGCCTAACGACACGCCTACGGCTAAACCTACGCTCAGCGGCACCGAGCCGGTGATTTCATTCATGACGAAAACAAGCGCTCGGAGCGCTTTCCCTTGGGCCGAATCTTCGAGCGCCAACTCGACTTTACGAAAATCGCCGGTTTTCGGCTTCAACGACCCTGGTTTGAACACTCGAGCTTCGCAGTTTTCAAACTGTTCGCCAGTCAAGGAGAAGCAGACCCCCCAGTGCGCGACTAAGGCGATGACGTCTTCGTCTCGGTCGTTTATCCAATCTATCAAGTCGTCCATTCTTTGCTCGAAGACGTCCACGGGTTCTAAGGAAACTTCGCCGAACGTTTTCTTTTCGTTTTCAGCGCCGACGTACCACCACGGATCAGATTCAGACTCAATGTGCGAGAAATCAAAGTCCGCGTGCGTTTGTTCGAGTTCTTTTCTCGTCTTCCCGTGGTCGGAGGCGTGAAAGACTCTTTCGCGCGCGAAAACGCAAACCGCTCTCGGCGTCGTTTGGTCGTGTTCGAAGACGTACTTCGCCGTCGCGATGGCGCGAGATAACGGCGACGCGACGATCAATTCAGGTTTTGGTTCCAGTTTTTCCACGAAAACTTGCGCTAACTGCGCGCCCGCGATGCCGGCTTTCGACAGTTTCGTGTCGTATAAAAGAGGATCTTTAAACTTTTCATCCGCCCAGTGATTGGAGGCAAGATATTCATTCATTTCCGTTTTCCCGTGTCGCACCAGGATGACTGTTTTTTCGTTCGTTTTAGTACTCTTTCTTCTATCAGCATCCATACCGCTCGTCGTGCTCACCAACGTCGTCGCGCTGCTCATTTTTCTCCCGATTATTCGCTGTTTTCTTCTAAATGTGAACAACACCGAAGACGATGATGATGATGATGATGATGATGGTGTTGGTGTTGACGTCGCCATTCAACAAAAGAAAAGTCTAACAACAAACACCGCCGGTTTTTTGTCCCAGCGGCAGAGGTACACTAAATCTTCGTTTAATAAGAGAGCGCACGAATAAAAAGCGTCCACAAAGTCAAACAGTTTCTCTCTCTCTCTCTCTCTCTTTACGGAGAGGAAGGCGCAGACCGTGCGACGAATATTCCTTTGAAGTGGAGAGATTTTGGTTTTTTTTCCCCAAGGCTTCTCTTTGAATGTCACATGTGCTCTCACTTTTTCTCAATAAAGAAGG
>Ga0115000_10002135_pt1 | contig 17278 bp, 19 predicted proteins | sample ArcticOcean_MG_C_6_FD_89690 | JGI IMG/M metagenome (GOLD analysis project Ga0115000, IMG submission 89690) | Marine microbial communities from western Arctic Ocean - ArcticOcean_MG_CB8_128 | ecosystem: Environmental > Aquatic > Marine > Oceanic | place: Arctic Ocean: Canada Basin | collected...
AATTCATATTCGCCAACTAAAATATTTTTATAGTTTACTACGTTTATTTTATTTAGATATAAAGAATTCATTACTTATTTTACAAAAATTACAGAAAACAATGCAAATTATGTAAAATAATTAGTTTTTATCTCTAATTCATTGGAATAAAATTTTATTTTTACCCATTATTAAAATTCATTATGGCAACGTATAAGAAAAAAGGTTTAAAAAGAAAATCAAGTAATATAGATACTAATCAAAGTACAACAGCTGAGTTATTTGATACTTTAGATCAAAGTGCATCTAGAACAGAAAGGATTGTTGCTAAATATCAAAAACATATTATTGGAACAGTATTAGCGATAGTATTTATGGTATTAGGATATTTAGGATATTCAAGTTTGATTTTAGAACCTAATTCAGAAGAAGCTAACAATGAATTATTTACTGCTCAAAATTACTTTAGTCTAGCACTTGAAGATAATGAGAATAGTGATTCTTTGTTTTTATTATCACTTAATGGAGGTGAAGGTAAATATGGTTTTTTAGATATTATTGAAAATTATTCTGGCACTAACGCTTCACAGCTTTCTTATTACAGTGCAGGTATGGCTTATTATAATTTAAATGATTTTGAAAATGCTATTAAATATTTAAAATATTTTGACAGTGATGATGTTGTGTTAAAGGCTTTAGCTCTTGGTGGTATCGGAGATTCTTTTGCTGAACTTAATCAATTAGATGATGCATTAAATTATTATGAACTTGCATCTAACGTTTCTGACAATAGTTTTACTACTCCAAAATTTTTATTAAAAGCAGGAAACACTGCTTCAGTTTTAAATAAAAACAAATTGGCTACAAAATATTACACTTCTATTTTAGATAAATTTCCTAAGTCACAAGAGGCTTTTTATATTGATATTCAAATAGAAAAAAATTCCTTGAAATAATTAATAATGTCATCCTCTAATAATAATCTCAGTTTTTTAGATTTAGGTAACATACCCTCGGCTAAAAATTTAAAATTTGGTATTGTTGTTTCGAAATGGAATAAACAAATTACTGATAATTTACTTAAAGGTTGTTTAGATTTACTTTTACAAAAAGGTGCTAGTAAAAATGATATTGAAGTTATATATGTTCCTGGAAGTTTTGAACTTGTTTACGGCTGTAAAGTAATGCAGGATAAATCATTTAATGCAATTATTGCTATCGGAAGTGTTATCAAAGGCGAAACAAAACATTTTGATTTTATTTGTAACTCAACATCAATTGGTATTAAAGATTTGAATGTGTCAGGTAAATCTCCGGTTATTTTTTGTGTACTTACTGATGACAATCTTCAGCAGTCAATAGATAGGAGTGGAGGTAAATACGGTAATAAGGGTACAGAAGCTGCTATTGCTGCTATTGAAATGTCCCTTATTTAAAATATTTTTTAGGCACAATTAACATTCCAAAACATTCACCATCTTTTTTTCCTAAATGTTTGTGATGAATTTTGTGAGCTCTTCTTAATCCTCTAGCGTATTTATTATCAATGTTTCTTAGTATTTTAAATCTTTGATGAATAAAGACATCATGAACTATAAAATAAGCTAATCCATACATAAATATTCCTATTGCAATAGGTAGCCCTAGCCAAAAATTGTACTCCCCCCATAAGACTGTAAAAAACATACTAATAGCAGCATATTGTAAAAAAAACATATCGTTTCTTTCAAACCAGGATTTATGATCTTTTTTGTGATGATCTTTGTGAAGAAACCACATGTATCCGTGCATGATATATTTGTGGGAAAACCATGCGATAAATTCCATGAAACAAAATGTAGCAATTACTGTAAATATCCAAATAGCTGTACTCATTTATAATATATTTAGTCTATAACGAACATAAGACCTAGCTAATACATTAATTTTTTGATAGTTAGGAACTCTTATTCTTGTTGATTTAATTTTCAGTGGATTAGTGTTTTTAAGTTTATTTAAAAGTTTTAGATAATACTTGTATGCAGTATAAACCCCAAATCTAGCAGAGGATGGTAATAAGAAAATTCCTTTCAAAGCGTGAGAAAAGTCTTTATTAATTTCGTTCAAGATTATTGTTTTTGATTTTTCATCAAACTTATCAATGTTTAAATTTGGAAAGTAGCTTCTGTTTAATCCATCATGATCAGCTTTTAAATCTCTTAAGAAATTAACCTTTTGAAATGCAGAACCTAAAGACATAGCATAGGGTTTTAAATTGTCATATTGTTTTTGGTTACCCTTAACAAAAACTTTTAAACACATAAGTCCAACTACATCAGCAGAACCGTACACATATTCATCAAACTCTTCACTACTTAAATATTGTTTTTTATTTAAATCAGATTTCATGCTTTTTAAAAAACTATTTACAAGTTCATAGTCGATATCATATTTATTTAATGTTTTTTGAAAAGAATTTAGTATTGGATTAAGACTTATTTTATCTTTTATTGATTTTTTTAGATCTAGTTCAAATAGATTTAAAAGTTCTTCTTTATTAAAATCATGGAAACTGTCTACAATTTCATCGGCAAACCTTACAAAACCATATATATTGTAGATATCTTGTCTTATAGATTTATCAAGCATCTTTGTAGCTAAAGTAAAAGAAGTACTGTAAGATTCAGTAACTATTTTAGAGCAATTCTCAGAAACCTGATCAAATAACTTTTTCATCTTTTAAAATTAAATCACTTACTAATTTTCCTGAAACAATAGCAGGTGGCACACCAGGACCTGGAACAGTCAGTTGTCCACTAAAGTACAAATTTTTCACTTTATTACTTCTTAAGTTAGGTCTTAAAAAAGCAGTTTGCATAAGAGTGTTGGCAAGACCATATGCATTTCCTCCGTAAGAATTATATTCTTTTTCAAAATCTTTAACACAAAAACTTTCTTTAAAAAGAATATGTTTTTTTAATTCTTCACCTGTTAAATTTTCTAATCTTGTAATTATTATGTCAAAGTATTTCTCTCTCAATTGATCGTTATCACTAATACCAGTTGCAATAGGTATTAAAAAAAAACCATTTTCGTATCCTTTAGGGGCTGTTTTATCATTTGTTTTTGATGTAAAATTGGCATAAAAAAGTGGATTTTCAGGCCATTTTGGTTCGTCATAAATATCAGCACTGTGTTCGTCAATATCTGAATCAAAAAACAAATTATGGTGAGCAACATCTGTTATCTTCTTATCAAACCCAACATAAAAAAGAAGAGATGAAGGCGACCATGTTTTTTTAGACCAGTATTTCTTAGAATATTGTCTGAATTTTTTGTCTAGTAAAGATTCTGTGTGAGCATAATCAGCTCCTGAAATTATAATATCACAAAAATGTTGTTCTTTATTAATTATTAATCCTTTTACTTTTTTATTTTCTATTAAAATAGATTCAACATTACATTCCGTCATATATTGAACTCCTAAGGATTTACCTAAATCTACCATTGATTGGACTACATCATAAAACCCATTTTTTGGTTGCCATGTTCCTAAACCGAAATCAGCATAATTCATGAAACTATAAAAAGCTGGAGTGTTAGATGCCTTAGCTCCTAAAAATAATACTGGAAATTCTAGAATTGCTCTTAATCGATGACTTTTAAATCCTTTCCTAACTTCTCTTCTTATATTACTAATAAAGGATTTTACTTTAAAAACGGTTTTTTTTGTAATAAGCTCTAGTGGAGTTATTCCGGGCATTTTATATAACATATCTTTGACAGCTATATCATAATTATTTTTAGCTTCATTGATGAATTTTTCTAATTCAATGGAACTTCCTTTTTCTTCTTTTTCAAAAACTTTTTTAATTTTCTCTAATGAATCTTCAATTGATATACTATCATTTTTTCCAAAAAAAACTTTATATGCAGGATCTAGTTTCGAAAGATCATAAAAATCAGATCTTTTTTTATCAAAATCATTGAAAAATCTTTCAAATACATCAGGCATCCAATACCAACTTGGTCCCATGTCAAATGTAAAACCATCTTTTTTAAATTGTCTTGCTCTTCCACCAAGAGTGCTGTTTTTTTCAACTACTGTTACATTGTAACCTTGCTTCGCTAAATAGCATGAGGCAGATAATGAGGAAAAACCAGATCCAATTATAAAAACATTTTTATTCATTATTTGTAATTAAAATTTGTAGTGCGCACGAGAGGACTTGAACCTCCAAGAGAAATTAATCTCACTAGGCCCTCAACCTAGCGCGTCTACCAATTCCGCCACGTGCGCTAAATAGAGTAGTGACCTGGCTGGGGCTCGAACCCAGGACCCTCTCCTTAAAAGGGAGATGCTCTACCAACTGAGCTACCAGGTCTAATTAAATGTGACTTGGCTGGGGTTCGAACCCAGGACCCTCTCCTTAAAAGGGAGATGCTCTACCAGCTGAGCTACCAAGTCTAATTATTATTTAGAGGCTGCAAATATAGCTTCAATAAATTTATTAATCAAAGAGATTTTCTTATAAATTTGTATATAATTATTCATTAATTAATATATTCATAAAGATGGTTAATTCACACATTGTTGTTCTAGGTTATATGGGTTGTGGTAAAACTACTGTTTCAAATAAATTGAAAGCAATTCTTGACTTACCATTATTTGATCTTGATCAATTTATTGAAAATGAATTTGAAATGACAATTTCTGAAATTTTCAATACTAAAGGTCAGATTGAGTTTAGAAGAATTGAAAACAGGTATCTTAAAATACTATTAAATAAAAAAGAAAAAAGCATTATTTCTTTAGGAGGGGGTACACCTTGTTATCATGATAATATGGATCTTATTTTAAAATACTCAAAAAACGTTTTTTTTATTAACACTAGTGCTGAATTCCTATCAGAAAGATTATTTAAAGAAAGAGATAAAAGACCAATCATTAAATCGATTAACTCAGTTAGTAAATTAAAAGAATTTATTTCAAAACATTTATTTGAAAGAATTGTGTTTTACAATAAAGCTAACTATATAATCTTGGATTTGAACCTGGGAATAGATCACATATGTAAAAAAATAATTAATAAGCTTAATTTATAACAACATAACTTTCGTTTTTTTCAAAAACAACTTCAACGTGCTCACTCATTGATGTTGAAAGTGAAATTCCCTTAAAATCGACTTTAATTGGAAATTTTTTATGATTTCTATCCACTAAAACTACAGTATTAAAATTTCTAGGAGACATATCTAATAAATGTTTTACACAATATATCAAAGTCCTGCCCGTATGAAGAACGTCGTCTATAAGTACAATAGACTTATTTTTTAAATATTCTTTTTTATAATCCAAGTCAATTTTATCTAAAGGATTTTCCTTATTTATTTTTATAGAAATTAGTTCAATACTAGATTTAGAAATTTGTTTAAGTTCTTTTTCAATAATTTTCGCCAACATGTATCCGTTGTTATATACTCCAATAAGTATTATTTCTGAATATTCTAAATTGTTTTCTTGAATTTGATAAGCTATTCTTTTTACAATTTTTTTAATTTGATCAGTATTTAAAATTTTATTTTTCAATTTTTCAATTTTATTAAATATAATTATTCATTTAGAAATTCATTTATATCTCTTCTTTCTTTTTTACTTGGTTTTCCTTTGTATTTAAAATTATTTTGAGTTTTTAGTAGTATATCTTTTTTTTCATTTTCAGATTTTGGAGTTAAATCTTTAAGATAAAGATCTACAATCTTAGCTCCAACTCTTGCCGATGGAAGATCTAGAATATAATAATTATATAGTATTTGTTTTTTTTTCACACTAAATGATGATCCGTTAAAAACATCAAATGATGGCTTTACAGATTTATCATCTAATTTAATATGACCTTTTTTACATGCATTGCTTGCTATTGTTCTGGATTTAAAAATCCTTGTATACCATAGAAATAGATCAATTCTCATAAATAAATTAAATTTATAATTTATATCAGAAATATAAGAAAATTGTATCTTGCAACATATTTATTTTAAATGAAAAAATTGATCAGAAACATTATATATTTTTTATTAACTATAGTTTTGTTTTATTCCTGTAGTAAAACAGATGACGAAGAAGTAGAATCTATCCCTCTAGAACCTATATCTACTCAATATGTTATTGAGAATGATTCTATAATTGAGTTCATGAAAACTCATTTTTATAACTATGATGACTTTAATGGTCTATCCTCAAATAGCACTGTAGAATTAATTATAGATACAATCTCGGGTGATAATAGTGGTAAAACTCCTTTATTTGATCAGGTAACTACAATGAGTATAGATATCACTGACGAAAATGATGATGTGGTTCCTCACAATATGTATTATATCATAAATCGAGAAGGAATTGGTGAAAGTCCAACTGTTGCTGATTCAGTTTTTGTTTCTTATAAAGGATTAACTCTAGGAAATAAGATTTTTGATTCTAGAAAGAATCCACTTTGGCTTGATAATACAACAGTAGTTAGGGGCTTTAAGGAATTTAATGCATTATTAAAACGAGGAGATATTTCAACAAATTCAAATGGAACCTATGATTTTAATAATTTTGGTTTAGGTTTTGTAATAATGCCTTCTTTTTTAGGCTATTATGAAAACAATACTGCTACGATACAAGCATATTCTCCACTTATTTTTCAAGTCAATATGCATACTATGAACACTGCAGATCATGATGCAGACGGTATTAACTCTATTGATGAAGATTTAAATGGTGATCATATTTTCAGTAATGATGATACAGATTCTGATAATATACCTAATTTTAGAGATCGAGATGATGATGGAGATGGCGTATTGACAGCTGATGAATATGATGTGGATGGAGATGGTGTTGCTGACGATACTGATGGAGATGGAATTCCAGATTATTTAGATAATGACGAAAGTTAAATTAAAAATAATAAGAAACTCCTAATAGGTATAAGCGTCCTTGTGATGTTATAAATTGATCCTTATTTCCTGTTTTGTTTTCCATATAATTAATTTCGTTCTCAGAAAATCCTCTTTCAGCTCTTAGGTCAATTTCAAATTTCCCAAATTTTAGACCTACACCATATTGAAGTCCTAATTTGTATTGATTTTTTAAATCATCTAAATCAATATTATCATAACTCACACCTCTAATGAACTCAAATCTAGGTCCTGCAAAAATACTTGCCAGACCAAAAACTTTATAACCTAACATCACAGGGATATCAATTTTGTGTTGATTAAAATCTGTTACTATATTCGATTTATTAATTAACACGATTGGAACGTCATAACTGTTTTTTATTTTAGAATAAATCAATTCAGGTCTGATGAATAAATTATTAATTGATAGTTTAAGAAAAACTCCAATATGTTGACCATTTCTAGATTCAAAAATATTTATATTAGGATTATTGATTGATTCTATGTTAGCTGAAATGTTTAAGTTGCTATTGAAGCTTATTCCACCTTTAATTCCATATTCAAATTGTGAAAATGCATTAAAGGAAATAATTAAGAATAATAAATTAAGTTTTTTCAATTCTTTTTTCTTTTAATTACTTTTAAACTTAAATCTATTATAGATTGAGAATTAATTTCGTATTTGTCCATAAGTTGTTTAGGAGTGCCAGATTCCCCGAAAGTATCATTTGTAGCTACAAATTCTTGAGGAACAGGTTTGCTTTTAACCAATACTCTTGCCACACTTTCTCCTAATCCACCTAGAAAATTGTGTTCTTCTGCTGTAACTACACATCCGGTTTTTGAAACAGAATCTATTATAGCCTTTTCATCTAATGGTTTAATGGTGTGAATGTTTATTACTTCAGATGAAATCCCCTGTTTATTCAAAACCTTTGAAGCCTCTAAAGCTTCCCAAACTAAATGTCCTGTTGCTATAATTGTAACATCACTACCCTCAACTAATTTTACTGCTTTCCCAATTTCAAAAACTTGATCTTCTGGTGTAAAAACTGGAACAGCTGGTCTTCCAAACCTTAAATAAACAGGACCTACATAATCTGCAATAGCAATTGTAGCGGCTTTTGTTTGATTATAATCACAAGTATTGATTACAACCATTCCAGGAAGCATTTTCATTAAACCAATGTCTTCAAGTATTTGATGTGTGGCTCCATCTTCACCTAGAGTTACACCTGCATGAGAAGCACAAATTTTTACATTTTTACCGGAATAAGCGATTGATTGTCTAATCTGGTCATATACTCTTCCAGTGGAAAAATTAGCAAAAGTACCAGTGAAAGGAATTTTACCTCCGATTGTTAATCCTGCAGCTATCCCCATCATGTTGGCTTCAGCAATACCAACTTGAAAAAATCTACTTGGATTTTCTTCAATAAATTTATTCATTTTTAATGATCCAATAAGATCCGCACATAATGCAACAACATTAGGATTTTTTCTTCCAAGCTCCGCTAATCCGGCTCCAAAACCACTTCTTGTATCTTTTTTTTCTGTGTAAGTATATTCTTTCATTGTTAAGTGATTTTTAATTAATAATCTCCAAGAGTTTCTTTATTTTGAGATAGGGCAGAAGCCAGTTGTTCATCATTTGGTGCTTTTCCATGCCATGCGTGAGTATGCATCATAAAATCCACACCATTACCCATCATAGTCTTAAGTAGTATGCAAACAGGTTTTTTCTTTCCAGAAAGTGATTTTGAATTTAGTAATCCTTTTGTTATATCTTCAATGTTATTTCCGTTTTCAATTTCTATTACATCCCAACCAAAAGCTTCAAACTTTCCTTTAATACTTCCCATTGGAAGTACATCGTCAGTTGCTCCGTCAATTTGTTTTCCGTTTAAATCAACAGTAGCAATAAGATTATCAATTTTTTTAGCAGACGCATACATAATCGCTTCCCAGTTTTGACCTTCTTGTAATTCTCCATCACCCATTAAAACATAAATTAAACTTGAATCATTATTAAGCTTTTTTGCTTCAGCAGCTCCAATAGCAACAGATAAACCTTGACCAAGAGATCCTGAAGCTATTCTAATACCAGGAAGACCTTCATGAGTAGTTGGGTGCCCTTGTAATCTAGAATTTAATAATCTGAATGTATTTAATTCATCGATTGGAAAATATCCAGATCTAGCTAAAACACTGTAAAAAACTGGAGAGATGTGACCATTTGATAAGAAAAACAGATCTTCATTAAGACCATTCATATCAAATTCTTTTTTTCTATTCATGATTTCGTTGTATAATACAACCATAAATTCAGCACACCCTAATGATCCTCCAGGATGTCCAGAATTAACTTTATGAACCATTCTAAGAATGTCTCTTCTTACTTGAGTAGTTAACTCATTTAAATTGTTTTGCATGGGTATTTTTTATAGACATAAATTTAATTATATAGATATCTATTGCAAACTTATTTAAACAAATAAATACATAATTAATTAACAATTTCAAATTGATAATATTAATAACTATAGATGATTATCTTTGAGCTTTTTATTATATGAAATTTATATTAGAACATAATGATTCTGAAACTAAGGCTCGTGCTTGTACTATTGAAACAGATCATGGCGTAATAAAAACTCCAATTTTCATGCCTGTAGGTACTGCCGCATCTGTAAAAGGAGTTGATCAAATGGTTTTAAAAAAGGAAATTAATCCTGATGTAATTTTAGCAAACAATTATCATTTGTACTTAAGACCTGGATCTGAAATAATCTCAAATGCAGGAGGAATTCATAAATTTATGAACTGGGACTCTCCCATTCTTACTGATAGTGGGGGCTATCAAGTTTATTCTTTATCTGCAAATAGAAAAATCAAAGAAGAAGGAGTTAAGTTTAAATCTCACATAGACGGTTCTTATCATTTTTTCACACCTGAAAGAGCAATTAACATTCAGAAATCAATTGGAGCCGATATAATAATGGCATTTGATGAATGTACACCATATCCATGTGAATATAATTACGCTAAAAAATCTATGCACATGACTCATAGGTGGTTAACTAGATGTATTAATGAGTTTAATAAGACTGATCCAATTCATGGTTATTCTCAAACTTTATTCCCCATTGTTCAAGGAAGCGTTTACAAAGATTTAAGATTGCAGTCTGCAGAATTTATATCTGAGACTAATGCTTTTGGAAATGCTATTGGAGGTTTGTCGGTAGGTGAGCCAGCTGAAGAAATGTATGCTATGACAGAAGTTGTTTGTAATGTACTTCCTGAAGATAAACCTAGGTATTTAATGGGTGTAGGTACTCCAATTAATCTATTAGAAAATATTGCTTTGGGAGTAGATATGTTTGATTGTGTAATGCCAACAAGAAATGCAAGGAACGGAATGTTGTTTACAGCCAATGGAAGAATTAACATTAAAAACGAAAAATGGAAGAATGATTTTAGTCCAATAGACAGTGATAATTATTCTTATGTTGATACATATTATTCAAAAGCATATTTAAGACATTTATTCACAGCAAAAGAATCTGTTGGAAGACAAATTGCAACAATTCATAACTTAGCATTTTATTTATGGTTAGTTAGAGAAGCTAGAAAACAAATTTTGAATGACACTTTTTTGGCTTGGAAAAAAATTATGGTTAAACAAATGGATAATAAATTATAAAATTTTTGAAAATTTTAGACAATTATATTGTAAAAAAATATTTAATAACATTCACAGCAATGTTATTATTATTTATTCCGATTGGAATTTTAGTTGATCTTTCTGAAAAGATTGATAAATTAAAAGAATTTGATGTTCCTTTAAATGAAATTATAGATTATTATTCAAATTTTATTTGGTATTTCGGAAATACACTTTATCCAATTTTTGTTTTTTTAGCTGTAATATGGTTTACTTCAAAAATAGCTAACAATTCCGAAGTAATTGCAATTTTAAGCTCAGGCATTTCTTTTAATAGATACTTAAAACCATTTATGATTGCGGCCTCAATTATTGCTGTTTTTGCTCTTTTTTCTGGAATGTTCATTGTACCAGAAAAGAATAAAAAATATAATGAGTTTCAATATAAATATTTGAAGAAAAATAAAAAATCAAGAGAAACATCTAAAATTTATAAACAAGTAAATGATAATGATTTTGTTTATGTAAGCAGTTATAACCCAACTAGAGAAATGGGTTATGATTTTTCTTACGAAAAATTTATTGATAATTCTTTAAAGTATAAAATAACTGCTCGTAATATTAGATGGATTCCTTCGGATAGTATTTATAGATTAACAGATTACTTTAAAAGAACTTTTATAAATGATAAGCAGTTAATTGAGTCAAAAAGAATTAAAGACACTGTTTTCTCTTTTAAAATAAAAGAACTTTCTAGTCTAAATTACATGGCAGAAACTCAGAATTTTTTTCAGCTTAATAATTTTATTGATAAAGAATTTGAAAGTGGTTCTCCATTAATTAATAATCATTTACTAGTAAGGCATAAAAGATGGAGTATACCTTTTTCGACTTTTGTTTTAACACTTTTAGCTGTTTCCGTATCATCTTTTAAAAGAAGAGAAGGGATGGGCATTAATTTAGCGTTTGGTATTATTACTGCTTTTACTTTTGTCTTTTTTGATAAATTTTTTGCAGTCATGGTTAGTAAATCTAATTTATCTCCCTTTTTAGGAGCATGGATTCCTAATTTTATTTTTTTAATACTAGCTTTTTATTTTTTAAAAAATGCAAAAAAATAAACTTAAAAGCTTAATACATTTTCATTTTATTGTTTTCATTTTTGGGTTTACAGCAATACTAGGTTCGTTGATTTCAATAGATTCTTTATCTCTAGTATGGTATAGGATGTTAATCGCTTTTCTTTTTTTGATTGTATTCGCTTTGGTTTTTAAAAGAAGTATTAAAGTATCAAATCAACTTTTGTTTAAATTACTAATTTCTGGCGCATTAATTTCTTTGCATTGGATTACCTTTTTTAAAGCAATCAAGGTTTCTAATGTTTCAATTACCTTAAGCGTTCTTTCACTTGGTGCTTTTTTAACTTCCATTATGGAACCTTTATTTTATAAAAGAAAAATAATTCCATATGAATTAGTTTTAGGATTTTTTGTTGTTATAGGAACCTCTTTAATTTTTAAATCTCAATACTATTATATTGAAGGTATGTTTTATGCTTTAATCTCTGTTTTTCTCAGTGTTATTTTTGGATTAATTAATGGAAAACTTATCGAAGAAGCTAGTTCTTTGGTTATTTCTATTTATGAGCTTCTCGGAGGTGTTATTTTGATTACTGTGATTTTGTTTTTTATTGGTGATTTTAATATGAGTTTATTTGATATTTCTAAAACTGATCTGTTTTGGTTGATGATATTAGGAACCATATGCACGGCTTATGCTTTTGTTATTTCCGTTGAAGTTTTAAAACACTTAACACCATATTCTCTAATGATATCTATTAATATGGAGCCAGTTTATGGTATTATTTTAGCTATTATTATTTTAAATGAAAACAATCAACTTTCTTTAGATTTTTATATTGGTTTTATTGTAATTTTTCTTTCTGTTATTTTAAATGGAATTATAAAGCTTCGTAAAAATAAAAGTTTTTAATTTTTTTTTATTTATATATTTGAAAACAATTTATTAATATGGAATATTTAGATTTTGAATCTCCTTTAAAGGATTTAGAGGATCAGTTAACTGAATGTCGATTAATTGGGGATAAAACTGAAGTTGATGTTTCAGAAACTTGTAATAAATTATTAAATAAAATAGAAATCACTAAACAGGATATTTATAAAAATATATCTCCCTGGCAAAGAGTGCAATTATCTAGACACCCCTCTAGACCTTATACTTTAGATTATATTAAAGCATTAACAAATGGTTCTTTTTTAGAACTTCATGGTGATAGAAATATTGGAGATGATAAAGCTATGATTGGTGGGTTTGGAAAAATAAATGATCAATCTTTTTTATTCATTGGTCAACAAAAAGGGTACAATACAAAAACACGTCAATATCGTAATTTTGGTATGGCTAATCCCGAGGGATACAGAAAAGCTTTGAGATTAATGAAGTCAGCAGAGAAATTTAATATTCCTATTGTTACTTTAATTGATACACCAGGTGCTTTTCCAGGCTTAGAAGCTGAAGAAAGAGGACAAGGAGAAGCCATAGCTCGAAACATCTTTGAAATGTTTAATATAAAAACTCAAATCATTTCAATTATTATTGGTGAAGGAGCTTCAGGTGGTGCTTTGGGGATAGCTATTGGTGATCATGTAATGATGCTTGAAAACACTTGGTATTCTGTGATTTCACCTGAATCTTGTTCTTCTATTTTATGGAGAAGTTGGGATTTTAAAGAAAAAGCTGCTGAAGCTTTGAAATTAACTCCTAATGATATGAAAAAAAATAAGTTGATCGATAAAATCATCTCCGAACCGCTAGGAGGAGCACATAATGACAGGGATAAAGTATTTAAATCAGTTAAAAAAGCCATCATTAATTCGTTTAATCAATTGTCAGAAAAAAACATTGACGATTTGATAAATGAAAGAATGAATAAGTTTACTTCAATGGGTGTGTATGATGAATAAAACTGTTAGATATTAACAATTATTTTCGTTTATTAACAAAATCATGTTTGCTATAAAACTCTCTATTATAGTTAAATCTATTTTACTTTTTTTAAGTTAGTTGTATGGAAAAAATCAAACCAAACTTTGATAGATCTTATAAAAATCCTCAGGTTGTTCCTTTTGAAAAAGGGAAACTTCCTCCTCAGGCTTTAGATTTAGAAGAAGTTGTTTTGGGAGCAATGATGATTGACAAGAAGGGTGTAGATGCAGTTATTGATATTTTGCATTCTGAAGCGTTTTATAAGGAATCACATCAATATATTTTTCAAAGTATAGTAAAACTATTTGAAAATACTGAACCTATAGATTTATTAACTGTATCTACAAAACTTAAGTCTGATGGTAAATTAGAAAAAGCTGGTGGAGATTATTATTTAGTTCAACTTACTCAGAAAGTATCCTCATCTGCTCATATTGAATACCATGCTAGGATTATTTTACAAAAATATATTCAAAGAAGTTTAATAAGAATTTCAACTGAAATTATTGAAGAATCTTATGATGAAACTAAAGATGTTTTTGATTTATTAGATAAAGCAGAATCAAAATTGTATGATGTCACTCAGGGTAATATCAAGAAATCTACTGAAACTGCCCAAAGTTTAGTAATACAAGCAAAGAAAAAAATCGAAGAAATATCAAATAAAGATGGACTTAGCGGAATCCCCTCTGGTTTTTCAGAACTTGATAAATTGACCTCAGGATGGCAGCCAAGTGATTTAGTTATTATTGCAGCTCGTCCTGGTATGGGTAAAACAGCCTTAACTTTATCTATGGCTAGAAACATAGCTGTAGCTCAAAATATTCCAATTGCTTTTTTCTCATTAGAAATGTCTTCTATACAGTTAATTACAAGACTTATTTCATCTGAGACTGGATTGTCATCAGAAAAATTAAGAACAGGTAATTTAGAAAAATTTGAATGGGAGCAATTAAATGTTAAAGTTTCTGCTCTTGAAAATGCTCCTTTATTTATTGATGACACTCCGTCATTATCCATATTTGACTTAAGGGCTAAAGCAAGAAGGTTATCTTCTCAACATGGGATTAAACTTATTGTTATAGATTACCTTCAATTAATGACTGCTGGTGGATCAAATAAAAATGGTAATCGTGAACAAGAAATATCTACTATTTCTAGAAATTTAAAAGCATTAGCTAAAGAGTTAGACGTACCAGTTATTGCTTTATCTCAGTTGTCTAGAGCAGTAGAAACCAGAGGAGGAAGTAAAAGACCAATACTTTCAGATTTAAGAGAATCTGGAGCTATTGAACAAGATGCAGATATAGTTTCTTTTATTTATAGGCCAGAATATTATAAAATTGACGAATGGGATGATGAGGAGCGAACTCCATCAGCAGGCCAAGCTGAATTTATTGTAGCAAAACATAGGAATGGAGGTTTGAATAATATTAAACTTAAGTTTGTTTCTAATTTAGGGAAATTTGAAAATTTAGATAACTTTGAAACTCCGTTCGAATATCAATCTAAAATCAACAAGGATAGTCTTAAAGTGAACCCAGATCAAGCTTTTGAAAGTGGCGGGTATAGAGACGATAATGAAGATATGCCTTTTTAAAAAAACCTATTTAACTTTATTTACAATTTCTGTAAATGCTTCAGGATTATTCATTGCTAAATCAGCAAGAACCTTTCTATTTATATCAATACTATTAGCTTTCAATTTACCCATTAATTCAGAATAAGATAAACCATGTAATCTTGCTCCTGCATTAATTCTAGTAATCCAAAGCGCTCTAAATGTTCTTTTTTTGTTTTTTCTATCTCTGTATGCGTAGCTTAAACCTTTTTCGACAGCATTTTTAGCTACTGTCCACACATTTTTTCTTCTTCCGAAATAACCTTTTGCTTGTTTAAGAATTTTTTTCCTTCTTTTTCTTGAAGCTACTGAATTTACTGATCTTGGCATTTTATTAATTTTTTGGATTAGGTGTCATATTATGAACTTTAAACCTTTTTCCTGGTTAAACTTTGTTTTTATAAACCGTTTTATTTCAAACGTAATTGTTGTTTAATATTATTACTATCACTGTCACTAACTAATCCAGAATGAGTAAGTTTTAACTTTCTTTTTTTAGATTTTTTAGTTAATATGTGGCTTTTAAAAGCGTGTTTTCTTTTAATTTTACCTGTTCCAGTGACTTTGAATCTTTTCTTAGCACTAGATTTTGTTTTCATTTTAGGCATAACTTCTTTATTATTTATTTCTTTGGGGCAACAAACATAATCATTTTTTTTCCTTCCATAGTAGGTAAGGACTCAACTTTTCCGTATTCCTCTAATTCTTGAGCAAGTTTTAATAATAATATTTGTCCTTGTTCTTTAAAAATTATAGATCTTCCCTTAAAAAAGACATATGCTTTTAATTTAGCTCCTTCTTTTAAAAATTTAATTCCATGTTTCTTTTTAAATTGATAATCATGCTCATCAGTTTGAGGACCAAACCTTATTTCCTTTACTATTACTTTAGTAGACTTTGCTTTTATTACTTTGTCTCTTTTTTTCTGTTCGTATAAGAATTTTTTGTAATCCAGTATTTTACAAACAGGCGGTGAAGCTTTTGGAGATATCTCTACTAGATCTAATTCCAGCTCATCAGCAAGTTCGATTCCTTTTTCAAGTGGGTATACACCAACTTCTACATTGTTTCCAACGAGTCTAATTTCTTTAGCTCTAATAAACCCATTAATCTTATGTGGATTCTCTTTAATTATTCTAGCAGGTCTCCTGCTTCTTTTTCTTCTAATTGCTATAGCTGTAAGTTTAAATTATTAAAATTCTTTTATCATTTCTGATGATTTATTTTTTATAAATTTTATAAAATCATCAATATTCATTTTTCCTATATCTTTTCCTCCGTGTGCTCTAATAGGGAATGTTTTTTCATTAATTTCTTCATCTCCAATAATTAACATAAAAGGAACTTTATTAAGTTCTGATTCACGTATTTTTTTCCCTACCGTTTCACTTCTGTCATCTACAGTGGCGCGAATTTCGTCATTTTCTAGTAATTTTAAAACTTTTTCACTATATATTTTATGTTTTTCTCCTACAGGAATAATTGAGACTTGATTTGATGTTAGCCATAAAGGAAAATTCCCAGCTGTATGTTCTATTAATATTGCAATAAACCTTTCCATACTTCCAAAAGGAGCTCTATGAATCATAACAGGTCTTTGTGATTTATTATTTTTATCGATATAGCTTAATTCAAATCTTTCTGGAAGATTATAATCTACTTGTATGGTTCCTAGTTGCCATTCTCTTCCAATTGCATCTTTGACCATAAAATCTAATTTTGGACCATAAAACGCAGCTTCTCCATATTTAATCTTATAATTTAAGCCCTTTTCTTTGGTTGCGTTTACAATAGCGTTTTCAGCTTCTTTCCAATTTTCATCGGATCCAATATATTTGCTTTTATCCTCAGGATCTCTTAGAGAAACTTGAGCAGTAAAGTTTTCGAATCCAAGTGATTTAAACACATAAAGGACAAGATCAATCACATTTTTAAATTCAGAATTTAATTGATCTTGTGTGCAAAAAATATGTGCATCATCTTGAGTAAAACCTCTAACTCTTGTTAAACCATGAAGTTCACCACTTTGTTCGTAACGATATACAGTTCCAAATTCAGCATATCTCACTGGAAGTTCTTTG
>Ga0115000_10002137_pt1 | contig 17269 bp, 17 predicted proteins | sample ArcticOcean_MG_C_6_FD_89690 | JGI IMG/M metagenome (GOLD analysis project Ga0115000, IMG submission 89690) | Marine microbial communities from western Arctic Ocean - ArcticOcean_MG_CB8_128 | ecosystem: Environmental > Aquatic > Marine > Oceanic | place: Arctic Ocean: Canada Basin | collected...
ACTGTGCCAACGCCAATTGATGAACATAAAAAACCTGACTTAATGCCACTCGTTAATGCCAGTAAAACTGTTGGCAAGTTATTAAAAAAAGATGACCTTGTTATTTACGAATCCACCGTTTATCCCGGAGCGACAGAAGAGGTTTGTGTACCAATACTTGATCAGCATTCAGGTCTGAACTTTAATCAAGATTTCTTTTGTGGTTACTCCCCTGAAAGAATTAATCCGGGAGACAAAGAACACCGTATTACCATGATTAAAAAAATCACATCAGGATCAACAGTTGCGGCTGCGGATAGGGTGGATATGCTTTATCAAAGCATCATTACAGCAGGAACACATAAAGCAGGGAGCATCAAAATAGCTGAAGCCGCGAAAGTTATTGAAAACACACAGCGCGATATTAATATTGCATTGATTAACGAGTTGGCAATGATTTTTAATAAACTTGGCATTGATACTGAGGCAGTGTTAGAAGCAGCAGGAACCAAGTGGAATTTTCTCCCATTTCGACCAGGCCTGGTAGGCGGACATTGTATTGGAGTTGACCCGTACTATCTTACTCATAAAGCTTCTGAGGTTGGCTATGACTCAGAGATGATTCTTGCTGGTCGGCGTTTAAATGATAATATGGGTGCTTATATTGTTAATCAAGTGTCTAAATTAATGATCAAAAAGCGTATTCATATAACTGATGCGAATGTACTAATTATGGGATTTACTTTTAAAGAAAACTGTCCTGACTTGCGAAATACACGCGTAGTTGATCTAGTAAATGAATTTGATAGCTTAAATTGCAAAATAGATGTGTATGACCCTTGGGCAAATAAATCTAAAGCCTATAAGGAATTTGGAATTACATTAGTAAGTAACCCCATCCATGGTAAATATGATGCTATTGTACTTGCTGTTGCACATGACGAATTTAAACAGCTAACTTTAGAGCAAATAAAAGCTTTTGGCCAAAAAAACCATGTGCTTTATGATGTTAAATATCTACTAAATCCTAATGAAGTTGAAGGAAGACTCTAAAAAGGCTACATTATATGCATTCTCAATTTAGCTCTTTACGAACGATTATTCTAGCAGCTGGCGAAGGAAAGCGAATGCTTCCATTAACAAAGTCTACGCCAAAACCATTAATGCCTATCGAAAATAATAATATATTGTCGCGACTTATTAGACAGGTTCTTGCAAGAACATCAGGCGAAGTATCTGTTGTAGTTGGCCATGCTAAAGAATTGGTTATACAAGAGGTTACTAGTAGGTTTGGTCAAAGAGTGCGGATTGTAGAAAATGTAAACTATCATAATGATGTTAATATTGGGTCGTTGATGCTGGCTTTGAAAGATGGAAAAGAGCCATTTATTTTATTTGAGGCAGACTGTGTTTTTGATGATGAGGCGATGGATATTTTTTTCAATCCAGAATATGTCAATAATTCATGCTGGTATACACTTGGACCATTCCTTTCACATCAAGTTGGTGGAATTCTTAAATCAAATGACTTTAACAAAGTGATAGATTTGAGAATTGTTGAAAAATATGATGATTGCTATTCCAGTTATAGAAAGATGGTAGGTGTTTTTAAAGTTGGAAAAAATGAAATTCTAGAGTATATTAAATTGTTAAAACAAGAATTCAAGTACAATACTCGTCAGTATTATCATGCTCCATGGATAAAAAACATTAACAGTTTTAATGCACTTGAAGTCGAACTTGATCAATTTAATGTTTGCTCTTTCAATACACCTAAAGAATATATGGAAGTATTGCAAATTTTTAAGGAGAACGTATGACACGAATTCAAAGAAGCGTGGAGTTAATTGAAGTTTCAACATTGTTTCATATAGAAGATTATAGTAGAAAAAAAGTGTCATTGTTAAAAAGCAAAATTCTAGAGGAGGGTGTTTGGACAACACCACTTAAAATTGATATTGATAACAATTTGGTGATGGATGGCCAACACAGGATGGAAGTAGCAAAGGAATTGGGACTACTCTATGTGCCATGTTTGAAGTATTACTATCATGAAGTAGAGGTTTGGAGCTTAAGAAAAGATCAGACTGTTACTCAAAATCTAATAGTAAGCAAAGCTCTTTCAGATGATATTTATCCATACAAAACTGCCAAGCATAAGTTTCCCGATGGTAGCTACAAAAAATGCAAGTACAGCTTGCATCAATTAAGGAACTAATATGCGTGTAATAGTTCTCGCAGCGGGTCAGGGTTACCAACTTGATGGATACAACAAACTCTTGTTAAAAGATCCAAAGAGTGGTAAGAAAATAATTGAAAAATATCAGGCAGCCTTTAAAGGTATGGATATTACGGTTGTGGTAGGCTATCGTGCAATAAATGTAATGTCTCAACACCCTGATTTGAATTATATATATAACCCAGATTGGGCAATGACTAACAACAGCTGCAGTCTTAATCTGGCCTTAAATGAGGAGCCTTGTTATGTTATTTCAGGGGATTTAATGATAGAGCCAGAACTAATTCACATGATGGAGAAAATGGGGCCAGATTTGATTTTAAGTAAAGTGCGAGATAGTCGAACTTTGAGTGCTCTCAATGTTTCTATGGATAAAGAAAAGCGTATTTCTGAGTTGTATCAAGGTAAGTTGCGGAATGTAATTGATCCTGAGGCTGTTGGAATTTACAAGATTTCGTCTCCTGATTTACTTTCTTCATGGCGTCGGAATTGTAGAACGTATCAAAATTTGTTTGTTGGTCAGAATTTAGTTTATGACAGCGACTCACCAATATTAGGTATAGATATAGGAGATCATAAGTTTGATGAAATAAACACACCTATGGACTACATAAGGCTTCTTGAAACTCATCGTAGCTAAAATGATAGGTACTTTATGATAAATATTCGATCAATTACAATTGGTATAAGTAATAACAATCAGGATAAGTCTAGACTTAAAGATGAAATCTCGCATTTTATGAATCTATCAAAAGATTTGTATAGAAAAAATGAAACAAATATTCGAACAACACGCCTTTCAATGTCCCCAATTAATAGCTATAAACGTCAAACAAGGGCAAGTGCAAAATCTATCGTTGGGTGGTTTGCAGATTTGTGTAATCAGGTAGATATTCGATGGTTTTGTGTTCCTTTTGATCTAGTTGAAACGAATCAACACGCTGAACAAATATTAATTGCGAAAGATGTTATTACTAGGTTTCCAAATTCATTTGTTAATTTAATAGTTGCTCGAAATGGCCAAATTAATCATGCAGGCATAATTACTGCATCGAGATTTATCAAAAAAGTCTCTCTCCTGAGTAATAATGGATTTGATAATTTTCGTGTTGGAGTTTCTTCTGGGTGTGAGCCTCATACACCTTTTTTTCCATATGCTTACCATGAGGGCGATAATGGCTTTTCCATTGCCTTAGAAACTGTAGATTTTTTTATCAAAGTGGTTGAGAAAAATATTGTAAATGGTTTAGAGCGTGTTCGTGAGGAGCTTGTGTCTTTATTTGTTATTGAACTTAGACAAATATCGAATATAGCTCAACAATTAGAGGACCAAACTGGATTTAACTTTTTAGGTATAGACGCCTCATTAGCTCCGTTTCCTAACGGTGAAACAAGTGTGGCAAGATTAACAGAGCTTCTTGGTGTTGATGTTTTTGGAAGTAGTGGGACATTGTTTTATACATCGTTTTTGACCAATATTATTAAAAATGCTATAGTAGAAAGTGGTATTAAGCATGTTGGGTTTAATGGTGTAATGCACTCTCTTCTTGAAGATGACTATCTATCTAATAGTGCTAAACAGAAAAATTTAAATATAGACTCTCTAATTATGTTTTCAAGCGTTTGTGGTTGTGGAATTGATATGGTACCAATCCCTGGGGACGTATTAGAGGAGGAAATTGCTGGGATTATTATGGATATAGCTGGCATGTCAATTATTTTATCTAAACCTCTAGGTGTTCGTGTTTTACCAATATCTTCAAAATCTGAGAATGAAATGACTGATTTTAATTATGATTTTTTGGTTGATGGAAGAATAATGAGCATGAGAAATAGATCGTTTTCTGCTGAAAATTTTAAGCAACTTTCTTTTTCATATTTGGATGAATTCAAACTAAGAGGGCAAAATGCCAATTGATTCATTAAAAATTAAAGAATTTTGGGATATTCAAGCTAATAAGGCGAATGAGTTACGGTTGGAAGGAGTGGCAAATCTAGAAGAAAATTCTAAATTGCTAAATCAAAAAGTGCAAGCTGAATATAAGAAAATTATGGGATGGGTTGATTTAACCCCAAACATATCAAAAGTACTAGATTTAGGTTCTGGTGCTGGGCAATGGTCGTTCCATTTTGCTAAAATTGCAAATAAAGTTATTGCAGTTGAATATTCTAGAGGCATGTTGAATCTGGCAATCCAAAAGGGCAAGATAAAGCAAGTATCTAACATAGACTTCGTTCATAAGTCAGCTCAAGATTACACATCTTTAGATAAGTATGACCTTATATGGATTTCTGGACTGTTGATTTATTTAAACGATGATGAGTGTGAGACCTTGATTGCTAATTGCGAAAATATGCTTGCTTATAATGGCATGTTGCTGCTTCGCGATGGTACAGGGATTCAAAGTCGATATGAGATTGATAATAATTACTCCAAAGATTTAAAAAGTTTTTATTCTGCTTGTTATCGAACGTCTAAAGAATATATTGATTTATTTGCCAAGTATGGCTTTAAATTGGTTAGAGATGAAAACATGTTTCAAGAAGGAAGTTATTTAAATAAGTGGAAAGAAACTCGCTTACGAGTTTATGAATTTAGACTAAATAATAATTCAGTTAAGATATAGTTAAAGAATGGCAACTATTTTGATTTTATTCAAAAACTTAAGGATATTTAGACCATGAATAAATACAACGTGCTATTCATTTTTGTTGATAGTGTTAGAAGATACAACAGTGACGATGATAGAGGCAGATTGAAGGTAATGGATGAGTTTTCGAAGAACTCAGTGGAATGTTTAAATGTTGTTACGAGTGCGCCAAGTACTTTTATGTCGATTAGTGCCATGATGTCTGGAATGCCAGCATATTTTCTTAACAGAAATTATAATGACTTTATATTTAATGCCAAAGAGTTTGATTCATTGCCTTTGATTCTGAAGCAAAATGGATATAGTCTATATAATTTTTGGATGGCTCCAATTTCAAGAGTTACAATGAATGAGTTATTGCCGTGTGTCCCAAGAAAATATTGGCCAAAAGGTTTTAAACATTCAAAATGGTGGAGTAATTCAAAAATAAATGAGTTAGTCAAAAAAACGCTGAATCTAATAGAGCACCATAAAAGTCCAAGTTTCTTTTTTGTTAATTACAATTGCAGAGATGATGAAAAAACAAGTGATATTGTTGCAGCTAATATTGAATTATTTAGGGAGTATGGATATACGGAAGAAAATACAATTACCATTTTATGCTCAGATCATGGGTATCCTGATCCAAGTAAAGAAACTGGGAATCCATCTTTCTACAAACTAAATAATGTAGGGCATGATTTGGTTTTGACGGATGATAATATTATGATTCCATTTGCTATTCAATATCCTGGCTGTGAAAAAGTTAAAATTGAATCGACATTTTCAACATTAGATATATTTCCAACAATATTAGATATATTATGCCTGAATGTTAATAAAAAAATTCAGGGACAAAGCATTCTCCCTGTAATTGAAAATAATATCTCTGCAATAAGAGATAATAATAAAAGGTTTTTTAGGTGTGATTCCCGGCTTGCCTTTCAGAAGGGTAAGGGAACAGCAATAAGAAATGGAGAATTTAAGTATATTTACTACCATGATAATTTTTTTGGTGATTTAAAAGAAGAGTTTTTTGATATTCAGAACGATCGTTTAGAAGAAAATAATCTTATCAATAGCACTGGTAAAAAAACTCAAACTATGATTGACATTTTTCGAAATGAATTTAAGAGTAGTGAGGAAAATGCAAATTCATTTCAAGAAAAATATCTCCTTAAGGAGTTCAAGAAAAAATATTTTAATAACATTGCAAAGTTGGAAAATATTCTAATTGTTGACAGTGCATATCATAGCTTTATTAACATGCTTGCAAGGATAATTAGCGAAATTAATAAAAATAATAATATAAGTATTCTTAATATTGCAGAAGAAGGCCCAGTCTTCAACAACAAAACTCTAATAGGTGAGGACGGTTTGAAGTTGAGTGATCTTAATAAGAAATATATTGCGAATATGATAACTCAAGAAGAAATTGATTTAATAGTTTTTCCAACCAGTCAGAGTAAAGAAAAGGAATATCAGTTGTTACTCAATATATTTAAAGAGCTGAAGTTAGAAGTGCTTTTGTTAGACTACAATCTTAGTGAAATGAAAAAAATGAGTTATCTTAAGAGAATAATGCAATCATTGAGAGGTATTCCATTTTTAATTTATGAGCCAATAAATCTTTGTAGATATTTAATTCGAAAACTACTTCGTGTATTTAGTTAATAGCTGCTATTTTTTAGAGACCCTTTTTGAATCATTGCATGGGAATAAGTGCTTAATTTGAGTTGCAAAATTTTTTATAAATCATATATGAAGTGTTAAAAACAAAAAAAAACAATTCTAGGCTTGATGAATATTTTACTGATTGCCACAGCGAGCTTAAAGCGAATGGTAATCAATCAACACAAGATTGGCAAGAGTTTTATAACAAGTCTTTTTACACATCTAGAAATGTAGAAACTAATGAACTAATTAATCAGTTGAATCCCATACTACCTGAAGAGATTGATTGTATTGCTGACAATGTAATGATTTATTCTTCATTGTCAGGTTGCCTGAAAGAAATAGTAGCAAATGGCTTTATGGTTACCGATAAGGTTGCTTATGATTTTGTGAAGAAGCGTTATGACATAAAGCTCAGTGCATCTGGGTGGGTATATGTTAATGATATTTATAGTGGAAAAGATTTAGAGAGCGTTATTGCTGATTATAAAAAGAGCTCTAGTTCATACCTTGTTGCTATTGGTGGAGGCAGAACGTTGGATTATGCTAAATTTATATCATTGAAGACTGGTTCAAAATTGTTGTCGATTCCATCAAGTCTTGCGACACATGTTTATGCGTCACCTAAGATACACGCTTTGGACCCTATCAAAAAACTTGGCTATGAAATGACTATTGATGGCAATCCAGCACATTTAACATTAATAGATATTGACTTACTGTCCTATTTACATAAAACGAACCAAAGGTTAGTTTTTTCAGGATTTGGCGATATTATGGCTTTTATTAACGCTCAAAATGATTGGAAAGAAAGTGCCAAAAAAGGCAAAGAGCGCTTCAGCTTATTTGTCGATGAAAGCATCGACTTAATCATAAAAATGTTAACGAATATAGATGTAACTCAACCATTATCTAACTGGATTTCTGAATATATTTTCATTCAGTGCCTACTATGCCATATCACTGATTGGGTAGGGAGCGCTCCTGCATCTGGCGCTGAACATTTATTTGCTAAATGCATTGATGATGAAGTTAGTGATACAGCCTTGCATGGTGAGGTTGTTGCATTAGGGGTGTTAATTTTTTGTTATATTAGAAACAAAGATGTTGAGTTGACGAAATTCTTAATGGAAAAATTCAAGATTTCTAATGTTTTGCCAGACTTGGGTGTCAATAAAGACGCCGTATTGAGATCTCTTGTTCGATCTGGTAGTGAGGGTCTTAAGAAAGGGAGATATACGATATTGCAAGATTTAGATAATTCATTTGAGTTCTTTCAGTCAATTATTGAAAAAATGATTGACGAAAAATTAATTAGGGAGTCTTAAGAGTGCAGTTAAATGATTTTTCAGTTGTTTCTACAAATGTGGAGCTTAATACCAAAATCAATATTATCAAAAAAACATATTCTAAAAACGTAGAGATAGATATAACAACTATTGAGTTAAAAGAGTTAATGGATGACTATATTAACTCATTGAAGGTTTCAAATATAACAATTCCTGAAATCGTTAGTTCTTATATACAAGATGAAAAGATAATTTATGAGTGTGAATTTTGCGGTAACAATATTGTGCAAGCAGGACTCACAATGTCAAATTTTGATGAATTTATACCAAGTATTACAAAAATGTTGAAATTGATTAATCAAGCAATATTGAATGATTTGTATTTTGATCCACATCCGAAAAATTTTGTTTTTAATAAAGACAATAACATTTTTTATGTTGATTTTTTTCCGCCATACTCAGACTACCTCAAGTCTAAACGATTACAAGTTGCAAAAACAAATGAAAAACAAATAATTAGCGAAAATTATCAATTCTTCACAAAAGACTTCTTAGCAGCACATTTTTGTGGAGATTTTTTGAATATAGACCATAACTTTGTTGAGGTATTCGACAAGATTTATGCAATTGTGAAGAGTATCGGAATGTATACAGGCTCTCTGACGGATTTTACTTCTGAAGCTAAATATGTTCGTCATATTGAAGACAAGAGACTACAACAAGATATTTATCTACTATGAGTTTAAATTGAAAGCGCTAATTCTTGCGGCAGGCCTGGGTAGCAGGTTAGAGCATAAAACAGAAAAAACTCCAAAGGCGATGGTTAAAGTGAGTGGTTTACCGATAATCAGTCACCAACTATTTGCCTTGCAAGCTAATGACATCTTTGAAATAGGGGTAGTTCTTGGTTACAAAGGGGATATTCTTAAGGATTATTTACTGAAAACTCATCCAAATATGGCTTTTTCGTTTTTTTTAAACAATGAATATTCAAAAAGTAATAGTGCATATTCATTTTATCTTGCATCTGATTATATTAAAAATGAGCAATATATTCACTTAAATTGCGATATTTTATTTTCCTCAGAGTTATTGTGTGGAATTATCAATCTAAACAAAAATAATGTTATAGCTGTAAATTATGATGTAAATCTGACAAATAATATGGAGTTAGTGACAATTGGTGAATCAAATATAATAATATCAATGAATAATTTATTGTATGAGGGTGCAGTTGCAAAAGCCTATGGTTTAGCAAAGTTATCCCCTGATAGCACAAACTACATAATAAAAAAAATTGAGCAGTTTTTAATTGATGGTGATTATAACCAGAATTATTATGGAATTATTAGGCAAGCAGTAAAAAAAATTGACTACCATTGCTTCAATTCAGGAAAAATGTTTCTTTCTGAAATAAATACACTTTCAGATTATGAACGCACACTTAATATTCTATGAAAAAACTGAGTGCTAGATTTAAGTATGCATTTTTTGATTTTGATGGTGTTATTGTCGATTCTGAGCCAATTAGACTGAATACCTATAAAAATCTTTTTACTGAAATATATGGAATTGATGTTGAGATTGACAAACACCTAATGGTGGGTAAATCTGAAAACTATAATCTTCTTGATTTATTAAAAAGTAATCATCTTGATACTAGTCATCAAACAATTTCAAATTTAAAAATAACCCGTTCAAAGATGTTGATTAGTGAAGCGAAGAAAGGCTTCCCTGAAATTGGAAGTGTTATCAGAATTATTGAAGGCTTGAAATCTATGAATATTCCAATGGCTATTGTAACAAACTCGTCTTATGATTATATTGATGCGGCCCTGGATGGTATAAATATTGATAGAAGTTGTTTCTTTATTGTTACAGCCAATGATGTATCTTCCCCAAAGCCAGATCCAGAAGGGTACTTAAAAACACTGCGAGCATTAGATTGTAAAAGTAAAGATGTATTGGCATTTGAAGACTCTCTATCTGGCATCAGCGCTGCAAAATCTGCAGGATTAGAAACTGTTGCAGTTCATAGTACTTTTGATAAGCTCTTGCTAGAGGCAAATTTTCATTTAGAGATAGATCAAAAAGATCATAAATTAATGGAAATTGTTTCACTCTTTGGAGATTTAAATGCTTGAATTCTCACCCTTATGTCTAAAACGATTAAATAAAGATGGTATATTTTCATCTATCTTAAATAGTGTTGATTCTGTTCATCTAGATATTATGGATGGTGACTTTGTTCCTAACAAGGCATTTTCTGTTAGCGATATCAATGAATTTAAGTGCAATATTCCTAAACATGTTCATATCATGTCCTGGGATCCGATGCAATATATCAAGGATCTGGTAAATATTGATTCTATTTCATTTCATTATGAAGTGGGAGGATGTCGCAATATTATTCAAAGTATTAAAGATAAACAAATCAGAGTTGGACTAGTGGTTAATCCTAAGACGTCAATTAATGAAATTTTAAAATATATCCCATTATTGGACAGAGTTATAGTTATGGCTGTTGAACCTGGTTATTCTGCACAAGAATATTTACCCTCTACTTCTCAAAAAATAATTGAGTTAAGGAAGATGTCTGCTGACATAGAGATTGTAGTGGATGGTGGTATGAATGAACAGACAATTGACGAGGTTAGGATATTGGGCGCTAATGCATTCGTTGTTTGCAGTGTAATTGCCAAATCTAAAGATATAGAGGGAAAAATTGAGGAATTACATGGTATTTGGAACAATAAGCTGATTAAAAAAGTTATTAACTAAAAGGATTGAGTATGAAAATAGCAATTGGTAATGACCATATTGGTCTAGAGTTAAAAGATAAGTTAGACTCATATTTTGATAAAAAAAAGATTGAAGTTGTACATTTTGGCACTTTTACAACTGAAAGAATGAATTACCCAGAAATCGCATTTAAACTAGCTGAAGCTTTAGCTCGTGGTGAGTTTAGTTCGGGAGTTCTAATATGCGGAACAGGAGTAGGCATGTCACTCGCTGCCAATCAAGTTGATGGAGTGCGTTCAGTGGTTTGTAGTGAACCTTACTCCGCAAAAATGGCAAGAGAGCATAATGATGCGAACATGATCTGTTTTGGATCTCGAGTTATTGGAAGTGAAATGGCAAAATTGATTCTAGACAATTGGTTTGAATCATTATATCTTGAGGGTAGGCACCAAGGTAGAGTTGAGATGATTAATAATTATAAATCAGGTCAAAAATTATAATGTCTAGTAAATTAGTCATATAAGACAAAAGATTGCCTCAGAAGAACCTTCTGGCATATTGCTTGAGTCTATTAGTATGCCCATTATTTTGCATTAAGATATTTTTAACTGTAATAACTAAATAACCAAATTTAAAGAAAAAAGCTGTTCAGTTTTTGTTAATATATTATTCAATGTTAAGGATGGGCCAATTGTTTTTTAGATAAAAGATGTATTCAAATACTTCATGGAAACAGAGTTGGATTCATTAGTAATTTTTTGCTTAATAAGGAACTACAATTTAAAATATTAATCGAAGATTATAAGGATAGGTATGAGTTGGATTAAAAAAATAATGATTTATAAAATTTTATTTGCACTTTTTAAGGTAATTTCAAAGAAGAATGCTTTTGTATTTGCAAAGTTAAGGCATTTCTTTGGTAAAGAGCTCTACAAGAGTTCTAGAATTACCATAGTTCAAAAAAGTAATGATAGTATTTTTAATTTATATAAAGGGAAAAGGCCGGATTATAAGGTTTTAGAGGGTGTATTTGATCAGGCAGTATTAACCCTATATAAGAATATGATAGGCGATGGCTGGACTGTTGTGGATGTTGGATCAAATATTGGGCTACATTCAGTTTGTATGAGTAAGTTGGTTGGTGATAAGGGCGCTGTCTACTCTATAGAGCCTATTGATTATAATTTAAAAAAATTAAATGTAAATCTATTGTTAAATAAATGCAAGAATGTATCTGTACTAGATTGTGTTGTAGGCAAAGTTAATAAAGATAGGATTAAAATATACAAAGTTAAAGAAGAAGAGGATAGATTAGATAATAGCTCTGTTGCAGATAATATAAATATCAAAAATTTAAGATTGCAAGGATCAATTGAGGAGATCGAAGTAAAGCAAATAACTATCGACTCCTTATCTTCTCTAATTAATAAGAAAATAGACTTAATAAAAATTGATGTTGAGGGTTATGAGATTGAAGTTCTTAAGGGAGCTCTAAAAACTATTAAATCTCAAAGACCTATATTAATTATTGAAGTAAATCCAAAGAGATTATTAGATTTATCTGTTGATGTCTATGAGTACACTAATATTATTTGTGATTATTATGATTGTTATGAGATTTTAAATCCAAATACTTATGAGGATAATTTTTCATTAGAGCCATTGTCTAAATTTGAAGATAAAGAAATATCTAGTGATGTTTTGTGTATTCCGAAAGTTGATATATTTCATTATTAACAGGCATTCTTTATTTTGATTACTAAAGTTATCTGCTGGTTAGCTTTATTTGCCTCTTTGGCGGTTATTTTTTATTTTCAAGGGATTAGTAATGCATATCTTATAGTAGGATTTGCAGGTCTTCTCATTTCCTCTATTCTTCTTTTATTAAATAAAGAAGCTAGAATTAACATGTTTATCCTTTTAAGTAGTGTTATAGCAACGCTATATATTTTAGAATTATTTGTAGGTTTTGTCATACATGAATCATTTACTCCAAAAGAACAAAGGGTGAATGCCTCAAAAACTTTGGGTATTGAATATGACATGAGAGAACGAGATGATATTTATAAAGAATCAAAAAAACAAATAACTTTAACTGTTAGCCCTTCAAATTTTATTGATCATAGTAAAAGTGGATTAATTCCATTATCACCGAGTAAATCAAAAAGTTACGTAATTAATTGTAATGAAAGCGGCACATACGCTACTTATATGAGTGATAGATTTGGATTTAATAATCCTGATTTTGTATGGGACGATAATCAAGTAGATTGGGTAGTAACAGGTGATTCTTTTATTAATGGATCATGTGTTTCTGAAGAAGACACTCTTACATATAGATTAAGATTGAGAAATGATAGCAATAGTGTTTTAAATGTTGGTGCAAACGGTAATGGGCCATTATTAGAGTATGCTGCTCTGAAAGAATATGCGTATCAAAAAAAACCAAATAAAGTGATATGGGTATATTACGAAGGTAATGATATGGCTAATTTAAATAATGAGATGAAAGATAAAACCTTAATCAAATATTTTCAGGAAGGCTTTACTCAAAACATTAAAGGAAATCAAGCAATTGTAGACAACATGATTCAGCAATACATATTGTCTGAACTTAACGATAAAAATAAACAAAGTTCAGATTTCAAAAAACAATTGCAATGGAATACAAGATATTTGAGGTTTTATCATCTCAGAAATATTATAAAGAAAGTAATTTTACAAAGTAGTGCAAGTAAAAAAAGCACTATAAATCCTAAAATGTTTAAAATTATTTCTATTGTCCGTGATGAAATTGATAGATGGGGTGGGGAGTTGATTTTTGTATATCTACCTGAACACTCAAGATATTCAGATATATCTATTAATCATGATACTTTTAATAATAAGAAAGATGTATTGCTTGGAATTGAAAGTCTCGGTATAAAGTTTATTGACATTCATGACGAAATGTTTAGTCAAAAACAAAATCCTAATGAATTTTTCCCATTTGGCTTATTCGGTCATTACACAGAAGATGCATATAACAAAATATCGGAAATTATTTCAAAAAAAATTAATAATATTAAATAGATAAGATGGATTTTTTAAAGAAAGTAATCTTCGTTTTCATTAATAAGCAAGTTGGTTTTATTGCGGATTTTATTAGCAGTATTCTTATAGTAAGATATTTGGGTGCAGATGAGTATGGGTACTATACAACTTTATATTTACTGCCTATTTTGGTTAGCTCATTGGGCGCCTTTGGATTTGGCCCCTCAATAGTCTATTATATAAACAGAGGTTCAATAAGTATTCGTGAATATTTGAACACTTTCAGTATTTTAGGGTTTTTACTAGGGTTGGTGTTTGTTATGATTGCCATATCTTTATTCGAGTATATCAATGAATATTTTTATGATGGCCTGCTAAAAAGAGATCTATTTCTGATTTCGATTTTATTTATACCAGCTGTAATTACGCAAAAATATCTCCGATCAATAATACGTGGGATTTATGAAATAAAGGTCTTCACTATATTGCTAGATTTGATTCAACCTTTCATGAGGTTAGTTTTAATCCTGTTCGTATTTTATGGTGATTATGAACTAGCAGGAATAGTTATAATACCGGTTGTGGTACAAATAACAATTACAGCGTGTATGTTTCTATATTTATTCAAAAAGAGTTCTGACGAAATACGCACTGGTTTTATTCAGACCTCCGAGTTCGTAACTATAGCTAGGTTTGCATTTAAAGGTTATCTTGGGGCTGCACTTCAAAAGTCTAGTTCTAGTTTGATAATGGTAATTGCATCAGCATTATTAACATTTAGGGATATAGGGATACTCTCTCTGGCCACGAAATTAGTGGGACTAATTTCAGGACTTTCTGGCGCTATAATGACAGTTTTGATGCCAAAAGTTAGTAGAAGTACGATTTCAGAGATTCAGATATATATCCCTAGGGCTTTCAGCTTATTATTGACTTTTAATATAATCATTCTTTTTATTTATTTAATTTTTGTGGATTTAATCGTACTGAATGTCTATGGGGAAGATTTTTTGGAGGTTTCTGTGTTGTCTATACCATTGGGTTTGGCAGCTATTTTGTTACCACTATGCAACATACTCCTTCTGACATTAACATTTACTGGAGACCCTCTTAAAAAGTTGTATGCAAGAGGTTTTGGTCTATTAGTAAACATAGCCTTATGCTACCCGTTATATTTCTATTATGGCTCATTAGGCTTCGCTATAGCAATGGGCATTGGACAATTAGCAATTTTTGCTATGTCATTAGTTTTCTTTAAAAGAAAGTTTGGAGATATTTCACTAAACCAACTTTTTGTTTTTCGACTGGTTGATATACAATTTGCATGGAAGACTCTTAAGGGCCAATTAAAAATAAAGGAGGGAATATCAAAAACGTAAATTGTAATATTTGTGAGTCAACTGATTGCTTTGAAATTGCAAGGCAAGAAAGATTGGGTTTGATTATTCGGACAGTTGTTTGTAAGGACTGTGGCTTGGTTTATACCAATCCAAGATTGGATACTGTTGAGAATAAAATGTTTTATCAGCATTTTTATAAGATCTTTTTTAGAGGCGAAGATTGGCCATCAGTTAGGCATGTTGAAAATCAAAATAGGAAAGCAAGGCTAGCTGATAAGTATCTTAGGGATAATGGTCTTGATATCAATCAGGTAAGTTCGGTGCTTGATGTTGGGTGCTCTGCAGGAGGTATGTTGGATTATTTTAGAAGTTGTGGTGTTTCTAATTTAATTGGTATTGAGCCCTCTGTTAATTTTGCTGAATTTGCAAGAAATGAATTTAATTTGGAAGTGTATACCACTACATTAGAGGATTTTCTAGATGAGAATGTAGATCGAAAATTTGATCTGGTTATAATGAGAGACGTTATCGAGCATTTGCTTGATCCTAAAAAAGCTCTAAACACACTGCAAAAAGTATTACATGATAAGTCAATGTTATTTATTGAAACAAATAATGTGTTTAAAAGCTTAGACCCAACTCTTAAATATGCTTATCAATTTCATTATTCACATCCGTATATTTTTTCTAAAAATACATTAATAAATATTTTAAATGTATCTGGCTATAAAGTCATAAGTTTAGTGGAAGATAAGTATATGAGATGTATTGCAGCTCCTGAAACAATTAACAATAAAGTAATTAGTAAGTTATCTCAATTAAAAAAAGTATTAGACGAGTCTGAAAAAGATAGCTATGAATCAGTAATAAGACATATTAAAAGACATGACCGGTATTTAGGGGTTACGAAGATAATTTATAAACTAAGGGTTATTTTTTTTAGACTAAGGGTTAAACTTGGTATTATCAAATGAAATTAAGAGATGGAAATGATTAATTCTGAAATAAAGGAACATTCTCAAATCATAAAAAAAGTATATAGGGTATGGGGATACTATTTGGCTAGAATGCTGAAAAATACCTTTATTTCAGCAAACCATATTACAATTTCAAGATTGTTTCTTATACTTGCTGCTTCTGTCTGTATATTAAATGAAAGTTATTTTTTAAAGGTAATTGCTGCCGTTTTAATCATACTATTTTCTATGTTTGACGCACTTGACGGATCACTTGCTACTTTAAAAAATGAGCGCTCGGTACTTGGAGCATGGCTTGATCCTCAGGTTGATCGAATAGGCTTTTTAATTCTTTTTATTGCTGTTGCATCCTATTTATCTGATAATAATGGAAACTATGTGTATCTGACTTTTTATACACTAATTATGTTTTACTTTAGAGGTTTAGTGCCTGCTGATATTAGGCTGAAAGATAAATTCAGGGTCCTAAGAGAGAATGTTGACATGAATTCTGCGTCCCAAAATGTGGGTGAAATTTCTAGCAATAATACGAAAAATAAAGCAAACATAATAAAGAGAATTCACCATCAAACAAGCCCTCATACTCATAATGTTGCATTGTATATTTCAATTGGACTGGTATTTAATATTATGGATTTCACGATAATATTTTTAGCTCTATATATTTCTTTATGGTATTTATGGGAAAATTATAAGGTAATGATAAGAGCGAACAGTATTGCCAAATAAACATAATTTTTTGATGAATTTCTTTAGTTAAATTTTTAATCAATGATATTAAATTTCAGTAATTTTTATGCCTTATAAAAAAAATAAAATAGCCTTATGAAAAAGGTAATGATTCTTACAAACTCCCTTGGTAGAGGTGGGAGTGAATTAAATGCTTATAAGGTTACAAGAATTTTAGAACAACACATATTTGATTGGTACTGTCTGAATTTAGATTCACGAGATATTATAAGTTTAGTAAAAAAACAGAAAAATATTAAGCAGATAGTGGACTTAAAATTTACAAATATTAAAAATATTAGATTTCTACTAAATCTTGCAAAAACGCTTAAAGAAAAGAACTATTCAACAATATATGCAGTTGGTTTTATGCCATCATTGATTATCTCAATTATTAAATTGGGATTTGGTTTAAAAACAAAATTAATTACTACAAGACGAGAAATGATGCCATGGAAAAAATTCTATCATATCCCTTTTGTTAGTCTCATAAATTACGTAAGCGGCAACATAGAAACAAATTCCAAGGCTATTTTTGATAATCTGAAATATGAATTTTTTGTAAATGATAAGGCATACTTCGTGCCCAACATTATTCTAAAGCCTAATAGAAATGAAAAAATGCCTTTTTTCTCTG